>OBKI01000052.1_pt1 | contig 100546 bp, 112 predicted proteins | sample 1519731 | NCBI WGS metagenome assembly OBKI01 (sample SAMN00265070, study PRJEB22529) | human gut metagenome
AAGGGTTGGGCTGTTCGCCCATTAAAGCGGTACGCGAGCTGGGTTCAGAACGTCGTGAGACAGTTCGGTCCCTATCCGGCGCGGGCGGAGGATATTTGAGAGGAGCTGTCCTTAGTACGAGAGGACCGGGATGGACGGACCACTGGTGTATCTGTTGTCGACCAACGGCATGGCAGAGTAGCCAAGTCTGGAAGGGATAAACGCTGAAGGCATCTAAGCGTGAAGCCCCCCTCAAGATGAGATATCCCTCCTTCGGGAGTAAGACCCCTTGAAGACTACAAGGTAGATAGGGCAGAGGTGGAAGCATGGCAACATGTGGAGCTGACTGTTACTAATAGGTCGAGGGCTTAATCTGGTTAATAACGGAGAAAAACAAGTACAATGAAATACGGATTTTGCAGACGTGTCTGCATAAATCTGGATTTAATTGGACGCAGATTTGCGAAGCAAATCCATCGAGATGAAGCGAAGCGGAATCGAGATGAGTTTTTCGGTGTGGATTACAGAAAAACAAATCGGATTTGTATGAAGTTTTGAAGGTACATACTTATTAAATATGAATTATTTAAGACATCCAATGAGATGTCTTTTTTTTGTAAAAATAATAAAAAAATAATGAAATAATAATTAAAAACTGCTATAATGTTTTAAGTTACTTATCGAAAACATTAATTTATTAAGGAGGTTGTTATGGAACAAAAGAAACAGGAGCCAATTCGTGATGCGAGACAGCTTGGAACGGCCAAGATGCTTATTCTTGGTTTGCAGCATATGTTTGCTATGTTCGGCGCAACAATTCTTGTGCCTATTCTTGTATCAGGATATTTTCAGAAGGCTTGTGGGGAGCCGCTTACCAGAGGTCTTTCTGTATCGGTTACACTATTTTGTGCAGGCTTTGGCACGCTTATATTTCATCTGTGTACAAAGTTTAAGGTACCGGCTTTTTTGGGTTCGTCATTTGCTTTTTTAGGAGGCTTTTATACTGTTGCAAACCTTGACAGTGGTATGTATGCAGATATGGCTGTCAATGATAAGGCTGCGTATGCGTGTGGTGGCATATTTGTTGCAGGTATGCTTTATTTCGTACTTGCACTTATCATTAAGCTGGTTGGAATTAAGCGTGTAATGCGCTTCCTTCCACCTGTAGTGACAGGACCTATTATCATATGCATTGGTCTTTCACTTGCCGGCTCAGCTATCAATAATGCTTCAACAAACTGGGTTCTTGCAATTATTGCACTTGGAGTTATAATTATTTTCAATATATGGGGAAAGGGCTTATTTAAGATCATTCCTATTCTAATGGGAGTAATTATTTCCTATGTTGTGGCTCTTATTATGAATACTGCTGGAATTACTAATCCTGATGGTTCCGCAATTCTTGATTTTACATCAATTGCATCATCTGCGTGGGTCGGAATACCTAAATTTCAGTTCATGAAGTTTGATATTACGTCCATTCTTGTTATGGCGCCTATCGCTATTGCGACTATGATGGAGCACATTGGCGACATGTCTGCTATTTCTGCTACAGTAGAGCAGAACTTTATTGCTGATCCGGGTCTTCATAGGACACTTATAGGTGATGGAATTGCAACTGCATTCGCAGGAGCTATAGGAGGACCGGCTAATACAACATATGGTGAGAATACTGGAGTGCTTGAGCTGTCTAAGGTATATGATCCGAGAGTTATCCGTATTGCGGCTGTTTTTGCTATTGCACTTTCGTTTATTCCAAAGTTTTCGGCTGTAATATCTACTATGCCATCAGCGATTATTGGTGGAGTTTCATTTATGCTTTATGGAATGATTTCAGCAATAGGAGTTAGAAATGTTGTTGAAAACAAGGTAGATCTGACTAAATCAAGAAATCTGATTATTGCAGGTGTTATTTTTGTATGTGGTCTTGGCTTTGGAAATGGACTGACATTTACTGTAGCAGGAACATCAATTACACTGACAGCTTTGGCAATTGCAGCTATCGCAGGGATTTTCTTAAATGCTATTCTGCCGGGAAATGATTACGAGTTTGGAAAGAATCCTGATGGAGATGCAAGCAGGGGTGTGTATATGATGAACACTGACAATGATGAGGAAGAGGAATCATAGAAGTTAATTTGTATTTAGACTGATTTGTTATTGTAACAGTAAATAATTTAACAAACTTTAAAAAGATATTAATAATATTTTACTTGATAAAGTTATATATATTCTCTACAATAAACTGGTATGGTGTATTTTCATAATTCACTTTACCAGTTTTTTTTAAGGGGATTAGATTTAATGGACAGAAAAAAGATATTTTGGGCGATAGCTTCTGTTTTTATAGCTATCTTAAGCATATGGACCGTTGTCTCACAGAGCAAGCATTTTTCGTTTGAAATTCTTATGAGTTTTATCATAAATGCAAATAAAGGCTGGCTTTTTATGAGTTTTGTTTGTACGTTTGGGTTTATTTGGTTTGAAGGCTTTGCTCTGGTACGCATGGCAAGACACTTTGGGTATAAAACCAGCGCGATTGATGGTACTGTGTATGGTGGAGCTGATGTGTATTTTTCGGCTATTACACCATCGGCATCGGGAGGACAGCCAGCCAGTGCGTATTTCATGATAAGGGATGGCATACCGGGCTATGCTGCTACAGTGGCCCTACTGATTAATCTTGTTATGTATACACTTTCACTTTTAACAATTGGCTTACTTTGCATGATTTTTAAGTATCCATTGCTGAAAAATTTCTCAGGTATTTCGCGGATATTTATATGTTTGGGGATTGTGGTGCTGATTTTTCTGGCTCTTGTATTTTATATGCTGCTAAGGAAGGGAAGCATACTATACTCAATTTGTGATAGTCTTATCCGGCTTTTTGAAAAAATACATATAATACGGCATGGTGACAGGCTTCGAATAAAGCTTAAAAATACTATGAAAGAATATCAGGAGTGTTCAAACAGTATCACAGGGCGGACCGGACTTCTAATCGAGATTTTCTTTTGGAATATAATGCAGAGAGTTTCACAGCTTTTGGTATCGTTTATGATTTTTATGGCAGTCGGCGAAGGCGTAAATAAGGCAGTTGATGTGAGTGTGATACAGTGTTTTGTGGCGATGGGCTCCAATTGTGTGCCTATACCCGGTGCTATGGGCGTGGCTGATTATATTATGATTGATGGATTTAAACAGCTTGTTGGTAGAAATGCAGCGAATATGGAGCTTTTGTGCAGGGGAATGACATTTTATGGAAGTGTCATAACAAGTGCTGTTATTATTCTTATTGGATATATAATTAGAAAAAAAGTAGCAAAATAGTCTAGTACTTTTGAACAATAATATATTGTTATATTGGCCAAAATGTGTTATTATTCTATAGTAATATATTAGATATTTTTTATGAAGGTATTGGACAATGAGTAGCAATGATAGTACTGCTAAGGAGCAGAGCTTTCTATTTAATGTAAACAAAATATTTCTTGTCATCCATCTGCTGATGCTATTTATGTTTTCATCATTAGGTGTAGATTTGATGGCAGGAGTCAGTCTGATCAGCATATGCTTTTATTTCCTTGCATTCAGTCTGACAAAATCTGAAAAACTGAGCATATATGTTTATAGTGTGGCTGTTGAGATATTGCTTTATATGATACTTGCGGTGGTTTGTCTCGGAATTCAATGTAATTTCCAGCTTTTTTTGATCGATGCAATGTTTTTTCTTTTTTCCATGGATTATGTGGTTCTCAGGAAGAAAAAAAAGAATCATGTTGCCATTCTGCTTTGCTGTGTATATGCTATTGCTCTGATTATTCTTTATATGCTTGATGGCTTTTACACACCTTTATATAAGTTGGATTCTGTTGTAATTAAGAGTATTTCTATTGCTATGATTTCTGGTGTAGTTTTCTTGATAATAACATGTATGATGTGCCTTTTGCATTTTATGTCTTCCGAGGAGGGGGCAATGGAAAAGCAGGCACAGTTTGATGCGCTGACGGAGCTTCCAAATCGTTTCTATATGATGGCAAAGCTTAAGAATCTTTTTGAGGCTGAGAAGCAGGGGGAATATTTCCTTGCGATGATTGATATTGATGATTTTAAGAAAATTAACGATTCATTCGGACATAATGTAGGAGATGATGCACTTAAGATGCTCGCTCGTACTATCGTAAACAAGGCTCGAGGTGTTGAGCTTAGCTATTGCAGATGGGGAGGAGAAGAGTTTTTACTTCTTGGCAAATGTGTCGACGGAGAGGTGCCTAAGAATTTTCTCGATGAGCTTCGTGTGGAGATTAATTCAAAATCCTTCTGGACATCTAAGGGCAGCGGAAGGATGACAGTGACCATAGGTGCAGGGAAATATAAAGTGGGGCAGGATTACAAGGAATGGATTAATTTTGTTGACAAACAGCTTTATGTCGGAAAATGCACCGGTAAGAATAAGGTTGTATGCTGAGACATATTTCAAGGCTTTGACATTTTTAAATGAGCTATAATCGTTGCTGGTCACACTGTTAGGCGTGAACAGTCACAATCGCATTGAAATTATATTGAAATTACAAATTTTAGTTGCATGAAGTCAATAACTGTGATAAAATATTGTCTGTTCGTAAGACGCCGGCATGTCGGAATGGCAGACGATGCAGACTCAAAATCTGTTGGGCGCAAGCCCGTGTGGGTTCAAGTCCCACTGCCGGCACTATTTGCAAAACCCCGTAAATCCAAGATTTTCAGTAAAATCAAGGGTTTGCGGGGTTTTTGTTTGCCATAAATCTTTCAAAAAATTAAAGAAATTAGGGCATTTTTAAGAAAAATTTGCCCAAGATTTGCCCAAGACTTTAGCTGAGCGTTTGAATGTATTGACTGGCAAATTCCATCATATCTCTTTCTTTGTCAGCCTGAGCATGGCGGTACACTCTCTTCATGACATTGTCAGAACTCCAGCCACCGGCACGCATGATATAACTGTCAGGTATGCCAAGTGAGTGAGCCATAGAAGCGTAGTAGTGACGCAAGTCATGGAATCTAAAATGAGGTAAGCCTATACGCTTCTGTAAGGCCGACAGATTATCCCACAGGTTAGTTGGATATCCTGCATAGCCTTTGCCCTGAGCACGTAGTAGATCGGCCGTGTAATCGTCTACGTATATCTTCCGTGTAGACTCATCGGTCTTAGCGAAGTTCTTCAGCACAAGTTTATTATCCTTATTCTTGACAAGTGACTTGTTAATAGCCAGCATATTTCCCTTAAGGTCATCAGCAGTCACTGCACATACTTCGGACCGCCTCATACCATACACACCAAGGCGCAGAGCCAGCTCATACGATGTACCTTTGGAAGCTTCGAGTATCTTCCTGATGTCGTCGTCAGTCGGCTCATACGGTACATAGCGCTCACCGAGCGGTAAAGTGGTAGTGAGCTTAAGGTCAGGACGGTACATAGCCACGATAGGCGCTATAAAGCCGTGGTAATTCTTTACCGTCTTGGCTTTTCTTATCAAGGCTATCCTGTTAATTTCTGCCTGCACATCGGCAGATGACAAAGCCTTCATTGGAATGCTTAAAAATGCTTCACTCATTGAGCGCACCATAGCATTATATGAGCGCACAGTGGACGGAGAGAGGACGTTTTCCTTGATTGCTATATATTGCAAGGCACAATCCTTAAAAGTGCCCTGTACGGCGCCGGAAGGGCTTTCAGCATATATCTTAGAAAATACCTCATCAATTTCCCGCTTGCTTGGCAGATGGTCGAATAGAATACGATGCATATTTCCGTTAATCATCTTACGGACTCGGTAGCCGTTACCTCTTTTTTCGATTTTCATGATAACCCTCCTTTTGTTTTTGTTTTTTGAAACGCATAAAATTTTGTGATATAATATTAATGAGTTAAGAATTGAGTTTAACTCGTTCTCCACTCGGTTTTTGTTTTAATCTTGAACTCCTTATCAAGTTAAAACCCTTTAGCAATCCTTTCTCATACAAAAAACGCACCGGCAGCCTCCTCTGTCAGTGCGTTTTTGTATTACTTTGGACTATATATCCAATTGCCATAATCATCCTGTACTATATAGCCGTCTACCGCATATTCAGAGCAGTCATCGTCAAGTACACCATATACAGCTTGAGCCGGATCACATCCTGGAAAACAAATACCGGTGTCTCTGTCGCCAGTCTTGATAGCAAAATAATTGTAATTTTGCTTGCTGACAAAATCACAGAATTTCTTGTAGTCTTCCTGAGATGTACGCTCAAGTCGTGGCTTTGATATATCTATATATCCGTATGTGCCGATGTTAGTACCAGATCCACTGAGAACTTCTCCGGTTTTTACTTCGTAATCAAGTAGCGAAGGCTTGCTGTCGTAAATGAAAGCTTTAATCTTGATATATCCAAAGAATCCTCCAATTAAAACTAGAACTATAATAGCTCCTATCAAATTGTAAAACCCTTTGCTATGCTGCTTTTTAGGCTGAGCATATTGTTGATAATTATATTGTTGCTGCGGATTTGCAAAATTCTGTGTGTAATTTTGCTGATTGGCAGCAAAGAGTGACGAACCACATCTGCCACAGAATGCATAGCCCTGCGGCACTTCATTTCCACATCTTGGACATTTCATTGTTATACCTCCTTATAATCTTCTTGACACATACCACAATACAAGTACAAGCCCTATGGTAGCTGATACTATAACACTTCTTGTAATTCCAAGTAACGCTAGAATGAAAAATACTAATAATGAGAGCGCACCCCAAATTATGAAGAATGTGGCAATTAATGTAAGCCCAAATCCCACACATGAAAGAACGGTGGCCATAAATTCTATAATTGTTTTTTTCATGCAATTCCTCCTTAGAAATTACGAATCAGTTGTATTACTTTTCCTAATATTCTGACTGGCATTGTGTCTATCTCTGTCTGGCTGAATCTCATTGGCTCGTAAGCCGGATTAGTCGGGATAAGAGCAAGCCCCTCGGCATATCGTTGCAATCGTTTACAGGTGGCATCAGAGCCATTAACTAGTGCTATAACTAAATCCCCGGTATCAGCTTCATCAGTTTTTTGAACGACGACTGTATCACCATCTCTTAACTCAGGTACCATACTGTCCCCTTTGATTAAGAGAGCGAATAGCTCACCTCTACGCTTGAGTGCAGGCGATACTTCAATACTGCCGATTATTTCCTCGACAGCTTCTTTTCCGTAGCCTGCTGCCACACGGCCAAGAACCGGAATACTATAAGTTAAGTCCAACTGTGTAGGCTCTATTCCATCGAACCCCAACAATTCACTTGGAGTTGTGCGCAGTGCCTTGGCGAACTCGCGTATCTTTGACTCAGGGATATCGACAACACCACGTTCTATTTTGGCGATAGAAGAGCGGTCCTTATATCCGGTAAGACTAGCCAAAGCATCTTGTGACATTTCAAGAGCTTTTCTACGCTCTTTAATATTTTTATAAAGTTCGAGCATGATATATATCCTCCTTCCTATAAATGTTGGTTTGTGCCTTCATTATAACGCACTGTGTAAATTAATTCAACAAATTTATAAAAAACTGTTGACACAAATTCACACTAGTGATATAGTGAATTTAGTTCACGGAAGGGAGGCATCAAAAAATAGTGGCAAACGTAGAACTATTAAAACAGACAATGAAAGACTCAGGCATGACAGTATCGGCAATCGCTGAAAAATCAGGCATTTGTAGAGAGACACTCTACAACCGCATGAATAGCGGAGATTTTTACGCATCAGAGATTGTGTCACTTACTAGGGTTTTAGGACTTAGTAAGAAAGAGAGAGACGATATTTTTTTACCTAAGAAAGTGAATTAAATTCACATAAGGAGAAAAGCAATGCCAAGAGTCAGAGCATTAACCTACCCGGCAAGGGTAGTGGACAAAAGAAAAGTCCTTGCCAAGAAGTGCAAGCTCCGGCTTGCTGAGTGCGGAGTCAAACAGAAAAAGATAGCCAAACAGCTTGGCATATCAGAGGCAGCAATGAGTACACAACTCAGTGGGAACTTGAGTATAGAGACACTCATAGCCATCGCGGATATGACGGACTGGACACCAGAGGAGCTAGGCAAGGCAATTAAAAACTAAATATTGTGAATTATTCGAGCATTCAGTAGAGGGGCACAGTTTTACTCCTATATAAATTTTTCGATTCAGTTATTGCGTGTAAGTGTATTTTGATTTTGTTACTTTTGGCATACCTCTTGTTGCTATGTGCCCCTCTACTGAGTGCTCGGGAAAGGAGAAAAGCATGAGAAAGAAGATATACGAGACGCTCGGCTATGTCGGCCTTGCTGCGATTATGGTGGGAGCGTGCCTCATCCGGTACAGATACGGACAAGTACTCTTACCACTGGGACTGCTGCTTACTATTCCATGTCTTGTGACAGAACATGAGAATAATTAGCGGATGCAAGCCGGGCACAAGTGGACAGAAGTATCAGAGTGCTGGCGAATATCTCACGGAGACAGTAAAAAAGGCTAAGCCAAAAACCTGTAAGACTTTCGCTGAATTATTGGAAAATGAGAGCAAAAAAATAGAATCCTCGACCGACCAAAGCTAAGGATTCTATAAAGGGAAAAATCAAATAGATTTTTTTAATTGTAACATGATTTTAGAGATTATTCAATGGAGCTGATTATGATTTTAAGAAAATGCAGACAATGCGGATGCGCTATAGATCCGGGAGAAGGCGTTAACGGAATATGCGAGGATTGTGTTAGACAGTCGAAAGTATTGAAGACCAGAGCCGGACAGCTTGAGGCGCTTGTTAAATGTACGAATTATAAGCAGATGAGCTTTAAAGATTTGGAAGCGAGCTAATCAGAAAGGAAAAAGAATGGCAAGAGAGAAAGAAATAAGGGAGACCCTCGAAAAAGTATTGAATATTAACGAGGAAAGCTCATGTAACGCGCCGTTTGTCACCTTCGAAGTGGCCGGCGGTTTTGTCAACAGTCTAAGCGTCTGTGTGTATCCTGATGGATGGCACGGCCTGACTGACACCGAGAGCGAGATTTACGTTGTGTATCTGGATGCATTCGACGAAAGTGAATACGAAAGAATGCACAATGAATTAGATAAACTTATTAAAGAAAAGGAGCAAAAGGTATGTTAGAAGTACGAATTGTAAGGAATAACGGAACTATAGATTTTAATTTTGAGGACATCAAGGATGCTCTTGCATCAGAGCTCGAGCTTTACAAGAACTTGGTCTTCACGGAAGACACAAAAGCAGATGCAAAGAAGACTGTAGCAGAGCTTAGGAAGCTCAAGAAGCAGATCAGTGACAAGAGGATAGAGGTAAAAAAACTCTACATGCAGCCGTACACAGATTTCGAGGCAAAGGTTAAGGAGCTGGACAAGCTCATCAATGAACCAATTGCCTACATCAGTGAGCAGATTGATGCATTCGAGCAGAAGCGCATCGAGGAAAAGAGAGAGCTTATCAATAGTATTTACCTTGAGCTTGTATCCGGAAGAGAGGATATAGCAGGATATGCAGAGCTCAATAGGGTGTACGACAGCAAGTGGGAGAATACATCCACATCAAAGAAGACTATACAGGAATCAATCACCAACTATCTTGATGGTGTAACCAATGATATAGCAGCCATTAAGAGCATGGAATCAGAATACGAGACTAAAGCTCTTATGAGATATAAAGAGACCGGTGTACTGTCAGATGCACTTCTCACTATCAGACAGTGGAAAAAGCAGAAAGAGGAAATTCTCAAGGCCGAGGAAGAGAAGCAGAAACAGGAAGCTCTCAAAGCCGAGGAAGAGAAACAGGCAGAGATCGAAGCGGATGAGATACTTGATGCACCGGAACCTATAGAGGAATTTATAGAGCCGACAGAAAAGAACGACATCATGAAGATAGCTAGATACGAGGTCAAGGTTGACCCATTCCAGCAGGCACAGCTTGAATGCTATATGCAGGAGTCTGGCATCCAGTACAGGAGGTTAGATTGATGGCAGTGCACGAGAAACTAAAAGAAATACAGACGATGCTTAAGGCGCCGAAAAATTTATACAACAAGTATGGCGGATTCAATTATCGAAACGCCGAGGGGATATATGAGGCAGTTAAGCCTCTACTCAACAAGCTTGGCATGACGCTGATAATCAGTGATTCAATTCAAGCTGTAGGTGCGAAGAATTATGTGCAAGCTACTGCATGCCTGACAGATTGTGAGACAGGCGAACAACTCTCTGCCTGCGCACTTGCAAGAGAAGCAGAAGCGAAAAAAGGAATGGATGACTCACAGATTACCGGTACCGCGTCAAGTTATGCGAGAAAGTATGCACTTAACGGGCTCTTTCTCTTAGACGACACCAAGGATGAGGACTCGGACGAGTGTAGGAAGTATAAAGAAAATAAGAGCAAGGCTGAATCAGTAGAATCGACACAGCCAGCAGCTTTTAAGCCTGCGACAGCTCTGCAGATTCACAAGATTAATGAATACATAATGGCCTACGCGGGTATGTGTGAAGGTGCAAGCGAGGGCGATATATGGAACACATTGAAAAAGAAGTACGGCTTTACCAAGCAGTCAGATATTTCAAAGGAGCTTGCTGATCGGATAACTAAGCAGGTTGAAACTTGGTACAAAAAGAAAAAAGAGGCGTAAATGGAAGTGACAGGAAGAGCTGTCGGAGCATCTATTGACTTCGACAGCGGGCACTTGAGAGTGACCTTTGATATCAACGAGACAGAAAAAGCTAAGACAGAGTATGAGAAGATTAAGAGCTTTGACAAGCTCAAAATCAAGGCAGTCAGATATACACGGCGCCGGTCCCTTGACGCTAATGCCTACTTTCATGTGCTTGTTGGCAAGATAGCCGAAGCACTGACAATCTCAAAGGCAAGAGCCAAAAACCTCATGATATGTAGATATGGACAGCCTCATGTGCTACCAAGCGGTGAGCCTCTTATCTACAAGACCAACGCTCCCGAGAGCTACATGTACGAGCTCGAGACAATGCACTGCATAGCTGTTAAGTATGACGACAATGCCACGTTCTACATGGTATACAGAGGCTCGCATACATACGATACCAATGAGATGTCTAAGCTCATCGATGGCACTGTAGCAGAAGCCAAGGAGCTCGGCATTGAGACTATCACACCAACAGAATTAAAGGAAATGAAAGAGAGGTGGGGAGTGTGAAGTCAATAATAGTAGAGCGTACCGACAGATGTGTGATATGTGGAAGCCCTTACGTGGAAATCCACCACGCTATACACGGCACGGCCAACCGGAAGGTGGCCGACAAGTACGGCTTAACCATTCCTTTATGCCACGAACACCACTTGGGAGCACTCGGACCACACCTCAACAGAACTGTTGACCTGACGTATATCAAGGCAGCTCAGCGAGCGTTTGAGTCAAAAGTCGGAACTAGAGAAGAATTTAGAAAGCTGTTCGGCAAGAGCTGGCTTTGATGGTTGAAACACCTTAAGAAACTGTTTGGAATTGCGAAATTTTATATCACGACATCAGCAATTGTAAGCCAATGTTATCTCCGGTCTACCCTTTGACCGGAGGGAAAGGAGCGCATGGATTTAGAGAGAATACCGGTCGGGCACAGGAATGCCATGAGCAGACCATCCAACCCGAACGATGATAGACGGCTCCGGGAGCAGATTGAGAAAGCCAACAACAACGGTGATTGTATCATCAATGTTGGAGATGGCTATTACAGACCGGACCCGAACGACATAGAGGATGAAGTTGAGTTCAACGAGTATATGGCTAAGGAGCTTCATCGAGCGAGAGCGATTCAAAAGAAGAGGCTCTCAATGAAATTGACATACGAAAGGTGGCGAGAAGTTGGAGTACTTATTAATTATACCGGGCAAACTGCCGAACCTTAACGACTACATCAGCGCAGAGCGAGCCAACAAGTACAAGGGGGCTAAGCTCAAGGGAGAGTCGGAGGACATCGTATCAAGATGCATTCGGCAGCAGTTGAAGGGGGTGCATATTACCAAGCCTGTGAGCATGGCTTATGTTTGGCACGAGCCAAATAAGAGACGAGATCTTGACAACATATCATCATTCGGGCGAAAGGTGATCCAGGACGCACTCGTCAATTCGGGAGTGCTTGAGAATGACGGTTGGCAGAACATTAGGGGGTTCAACGATGAGTTCAAAGTCTCAAAGGATGAACCAAGGATAGAGGTCCATATCTTCGAGGTGGAGCGATGAGAGAAAGTATAGTGTTCTATCGAAGTTTCTATGAGGCTATCAAAGAACTACCTGCAGAAGAGTTTAGAAATGCAGTCATGGCAATAATGGAGTACGGACTCAACGATAGTGAGATTGATACATCCGGTGTAGCCAAAGCGATTTTGATAATGGCAAAGCCTCAGATCGACAAGAATAACAAGCGCTATGAGAATGGATTGAGAGGCGGCATTAAACCAAAGCAGAACCAAAATGGAACCAAAACGGAACCAAACCCAAACCAAACTGTAACCAAAGTCGAACCAACCCCGAACCAAAACGGAACCAAAGCAGAACCAAAACGAACCAACCCCGAACCTAATGATAATGATAATGATAATGTAAATGATATAAAAGAGAGTGTAGAGAAAAAGCCCCGCTTTTACCCACCCACCCTCGAAGAATTAAAAAAATATATAGCTGACAATAAGTACAACGTAGATCCTGAGCGATTCATTGATTATTACACAGCCAACGGCTGGACTGTTGGCAAGAATCGCATGAAAGACTGGAAAGCTGCTGTTAGAAATTGGGACAGAAGCCAGAAATCTGGCGGACGGATGAGGCAGGAATCGACCGCCAAAACCAAGTTTAGCAACTTTGAGCAGAGGTCTTATGACTATGCTGCGCTTGAGTCAGCACTAGGAGGCACAAATGAGCAGACAGAGTAGACAAGGGCGCATGAATGCCCTGCATTGGCGAAACGAGGTACAGAAAGCTCAACTCGGAGATAACATAGCCAACCACATGGCATACATCTTCATGGAGATTTTGTACGACAAGTTTGGGCTGAGCTTCAGACAGCTCAAGAACTTTTACGACAGAGTGATTGAACGTCGTAAGAAGTGGCAGAACGATGACGACCAGGAGCTGACAACGACCACAATACTTGAGTACTGCCAGAAAAGAGGCATCAAGGTGGTTGAGTGGGTGAAGAATATCCCGATGAGCCACAAGCTATATATGGCTGACCTTGGCAAGAATAGAGCAGTACTCGGAGCTGACAGAAACATAGAGTCGGCACTTGTGGCTACGATGCTGCTTACAATACCGGTACTCAAACAGAGCTACAAGTTTAAGAACTCTGACATTCACGAGTTTATGAGATGGTGCGAGTATTTCATTGATTCTTACTGGAGAAAGCAGCCGGGCTGTAAAGATCATTATCTCAATGACGAGATGATACGCCAGCTCTTCATTGAGGAGGAACACTGGGACTTACTGAAAGGATGTGCAGTATGAGAAGTTTATGGATTTATTGAAAGAAGGTAGGAGCGAATGAGCGGAATTAAAGGCTATACAGCAGAAGAAATCGCACGAGATTCAAAGGAAAAACTTATTAGCGATTATGAATTTTGTAAGTGCGATTTAGCTGAAATCAGACAGCATGAAAAAGAAATTGCAGATATAAGACTTGAGTACAATTCAAAGATAGTAAAGTACAGGATAGAAAGCGTAAATAGGGTTTTGGATTTTATTCGTGATGAATACAAAGCAGGCAGAATTTGCGACCTTGAAATACTATTGTGTCACTGTCAAAACAAGCTAAATGGCAATATTGACGGAATAGAATTAGACCTTGATGAGCATTTAAGAGGAGTTCTCTTTAAGAAAGCTGATAGAAATGGCTAACAAAGACTATGATTGCCATTGTTGGAACGATTATCCGAACGAGAATCATAAATACTACGGATGTTCAGATACACCGAAAAAGAGTGGTAAATGGAAGTGCGTAGATTGTTATGAGTATGTTGGAAAATCAAAATTCGGTGCTACTCATTGTAGGAGAAAAATAAAGGAGCGATGATAATGACGATTGATGAAGCAATACAAAAAGCTAGAGATAATGAAAATAGTTTCAAAAACAATCATAAGCTGAATTTAACATTAAAAAAGAAAAGCCCATACTATGGATTGGACTGCCTTAAAATTTCAGAAGATAACAAACATTTAGCTGAATGGTTAGAGGAATTGAAAGCGTACAGGGCAAATGAGGGAATGTCAGAAAATGTGTATAGATGTGGCTATAAATTTGGCTATAACAAGGCTGTTGACGACACTATAAAATCCATCAAAAAAGAATATGCCTTTACAATCTTGGAAGAAGAAAAGATTGATGAAATAGCCAAACAGTTGAAGAAAGCGAGTGATTCAGAATGAGTAAAGCGTACAGATGTGATGTTTGTGGCAAATTTTGTAGCAATTGTTATAAAATAACAGGTTTTGATATTTACCCTGATGATTACGCAGAAAGAGGCTATTCCTATGTTGATAAAAAGACAGTGATAAGTGACGTGTGCGAAGACTGTTACAACGATATCAAGAACTGTATTCACGATAAGATATTTGAAACAGTTAAAAAGCAGATGAAAGGTTTAATTAACTAAAATTCAAAGAAAGGAATTAAAAATGATTAAGACAGATAAAGGACAGATTGAAATAGAAGGCAATATTGCCAGCGTAATTGCTGACGTTGGGGTTATCTCAAACACAGTTAGGAACGCCCTTGTTGAGAACGGAATGCCAAAAGAAATGGCAGAGGAAAGGATAATCGACATAGTCAAGAAAGGATTTATGAGCGAGGAGGAAATAGCAAAAGTAATAGAGGAAAAAATCGCAAGTAATGCAAGCATATTAGGAGGTGCAAGTAAAAAATGATTGAGGTAAAGGATAACAAAGTAAAATTAGCCGGCTCTACTTACGACCTCATGCAAGAGTTCCAGGCAATTGTGCTATGTATGAAAAAGCTGATAGAGGAAGACAACAGAACTGGCATGGAGCCTGGCTATTTCGTCCAAGGACTTGCCTCTCTGGCACTTGGACGAGACTTCTATGCATGGATGAGTTCAGATACACCACCGGAGAATAACAAGCATGTGCTCTTATCGTTTGAGAACTTCTCAATCCCGCTTGTGGGAAGATACGAGGAGGACAGTCACGGTGGAGCTTACTATATCGGAGACGATACAAGAACCTGCGGTTCGGATGGCATGATAGTTAATGCATGGATGAATCTGCCAATGTGTTACAGAGACGTGGAGGAGCAGGATGGATAACTATACATGGGAATTGATTAAAAATCAGATGGCTATGGATATTACCCAATTCGCATACAGACTTGAAGAGAATGCCGAAAAGAACTGGCTGCCATCGCAAGTGAAGATGCTCAGGGCACTGATCAAGAGCACGGCCAACGGAACGGACTACTCGGAAGAGTATGAAAAGATACAGCGTGAGCCTTAAGGCTTGCGCTGGGGAGCGCCGGAATATAGCGAGACGGAAAGGAGTAGATAGATACGGCTGAGATGAAAAAGAAAATTAAGGATTGCACATTTAAGGAGTTCACAAGGTGGGCTAACGCTAGAGCTTGTGATGGCAGATGGAGTATGCTGGATGCTATGAATAGTGTAAGCGTAATTAGTATGGTATATGAGGTAAAGCCCCTTCTCTTTAGAGGCAAGGCTAGAGAGACTTTATGGGAAAAAATTAGGGGTCATTATTTAAACATGGAGGCAGAAATAGAGATTGAAAGATGATTAAAGGCAGAAAAGTCTACGACCCATTAACTGATACTTGGAGCACAGGCTATTGGGTCGTAGATGATAAAGGAAATTATTACCCAGTGTGGTAGACGAAATTAGTAATGAGGAGAAGAAACTAAAAATGATAAACGGAGAATTGATAGTTGACAACTTCGCAGGTGGTGGAGGAGCTTCCACGGGAATAGAACTAGCAACAGGATATAGCGTAGACATAGCTATCAACCATGATCCAGAAGCTATTAAGATGCATAAGGCTAATCATCCGAACACGAAGCATTATTGCGAAAATGTTTGGGCGGTTGATCCAGTCAAAGCGTGTGATGGACATCCGGTTGGCCTTGCCTGGTTCTCGCCGGACTGTAAACATTTTAGTAAGGCAAAAGGCGGTAAGCCAAAAGACAAGAACATTCGAGGACTTGCCTGGGTAGCTTGCAGATGGGCTGGGCTTGTCAGACCAAGGGTGATAATGTTGGAAAATGTGGAGGAATTTAAGACATGGGGACCATTGAACAGAGGACATCATCCAATCAAATCAAAACAGGGTAAAACATTTGAAAAATTTGTACAGCAGCTTAATGATTTAGGATATGAGGTACAGTTTAAAGAACTGATTGCTGCTGATTATGGTGCGCCTACTATGCGTAAGAGATTTTTTATGATTGCACGATGTGATGGTAAGCCGATAGTATGGCCAGAACCAACACATGCACCTGCAGACAGTGAGGAAGTGAAAGCAGGACTATTGAAACCATATGTGGGTGCATACACACAGATTGATTTCAGCCGCCCATGTCCAAGCATTTTTGACACATCTGAAGAAATCAAAGAGAAATACGGAATTCGGGCAGTGAGACCGTTGGCGCAGAAAACAATGGATCGGATTGCAAGAGGATTGAAAAAGTTTGTTTTGGATAATCCAGAACCATTTATTATCCAATGTAATCACGGTGGTGAACGCAGACCGAATGATATTCGGGAGCCTATGCCGACAATAACTGGAAAGCATGGATATGGGATTGTAGAGCCATATATGGTACAAATCGGACAGACCGGATTTTCCAAGGATAGAAGTAAGGATGTAAGAGAACCACTTACAACAATCGTAAGTAAAAATGAGCACTGTTTGATAAGTCCTACACTGATCCAGTACCATTCCGAGACAGCACAGGGAGAAGTCCGGGGACAGACAATAAAAGATCCGATCATGACCGTGGATGGTTCGAACCGGTATGGACTGGTTGCATCGTTCTTGAGTAAATTCTATAAGAGTGGTATAGGACAAGATTTGAGAGAACCATTACATACCATAACTACATCACCTGGACATTTCGGAGAGGTCAGAGCTTTTTTAATAAAATATTATGGCCAAGGCGTAGGACAGGATATTGAAGAACCTCTGGATACAGTAACATCGAGGGATAGATTTGGTTTGGTAACGATAAAGGGTGTAGATTACCAGATTGTAGATATTGGACTTCGGATGCTGGAACCAAGGGAGCTATACGGATGTCAGGGATTCCCGGATGATTACATAATTGATCACGACTATACCGGAAAAACATATCCAAGGAGTGAGCAAGTAAGACGTTGTGGGAACGCTGTTTGTCCGCCGATACCGGCTGCCTTGGTCAGAGCAAATTTGCCGGAATTGTGCGTGGCGAAGCGAACACCGAACATGAGAATAGAATCAGAACAGACCGGACAACTTCGGTTTGCCTAAAAAGCAATCCATAAATAACAGGAGGATGGCATGAACAAATACATAATAAGAGCAGAGGCATACAAGAAAAAGGCGAAACAGATAGCACTAGACGGACTGGAGAAAATGAAAGCTGAATATGACGATGTAAAAGAGTTCTACAACGACACCGGATATGACAGATATTTCAACAAAATGCAGAAACTAGAGACGGAAATTGAGGAGACGAAGGAATATTTGAGAGAAACACCAGTTGTCAAAGATGTGTCAACAGACCAATACAAGGACTATTTGAGAATTAAGCAGTTGTGCAAGTTTATAAATTCAAATATTGATTTATGGAGGCAAATATATGATTACGCAGATAGGATTTTTAAGAAAGGGAGATGTGTTTATGTTTGAGGGTAATATTTACAAAGTAGGACATTTGTTGGAAAGTACAAATGGGTATGTTTCTTGCATTGATGTTAATACAGGAAAGAAAAAAAGATTGCATATTGATGTTGATGTAGAAATTGAACAGGCAAACTGAAAGTTTATCATCAGAAAGCAGAAGATTATGTGCTGACAAGACATGGCTGGTACTTAGAGTGCGACCAAGATGCTAAGTATGGAACGGGTCATATTTTAACGGATGTGTCTTTCTGCAAAACTTGGTTCCTCACAAAATCCGAAGCCGAAGCGAAACTGAAAGAATTGAGAGGTGGAAAAGATGAAGAAAGAAGTTGACGGAGTAATAGTTGAGGCAAAAAGTATTTTAACTGCTCTAAAAATTATCAAGACAGTGTGCGAGGATAACGAATGTCCGACTTGCCCCTTTGGAAAGATTGATAATACAACTGGGAAAACACTTTGCATGATTCAATGCATAACACCCAATGTATGGATTATTAATGACGAGACTGATGTATGGAGGGCATTACGATGAACAATGCAAAAGAAGAAAGAGTAACCGACTTGTCTATTATCATGAAAATGATAGATAGTAAACCTTATTATAGCTTACAGTACAGAAATGTTGGTGAGATTGGCTGCCACATTGGGTACAGCTCGTACAATTTAAAAACTGTACTGGAGTTCATTGATGAATATTTTGAGATAGTAGAAAGTGACAAACAGACAAATGCCGACAGGATAAGAAAAATGTCGGATAAAGAGTTAGTTGAGCTTATTACAGGACTTAGCAAAGAATGTCTTGCTGGTATTGGGGAATGCGATTGTAGCGCACATAAAACTTGCACAAATTGTAATGTGGAAGTTAGGAAATGGCTTCAATCAGAAGCGGAACAGTCTAGAAGAAAAGAGGATGAACAATGAGTGAAGAATTAAGACCATGCCCGTTCTGTGGTGGGAAAGCAAAAGTAAAAGCAGTAAAGAAAGATTATATAGGGTTTACAGTATGGTGTGCATGTAACTGCGGTGCAAGGACAAGTGGGTTTTGCCCAGATATGAGCAAAGAGGATGACACGATAGAAAATATCGAGGAGTCTAAGAAAAGAGCTATTAAAGCATGGAACAGGAGGGCGAGCAATGGGACTGATTGATGCAGATGTTCTGATGACTGATGTTAGAAACACAATAACAGAGAAATCAAGAGCGTTTGATTGGATAAACCTGATTAATCGCCAACCAACCGCCTATGATGTAGATAAAGTTGTGGAGCTGTTGAAATCCGAGTCTGCCAGATGGCAAGACAGTGGAGATGCGTACAACGATGAAAAGGAAAAAGGCGTTGCGATTGGATTTCGGAAGGCAATCGAGATTGTGAAAGGCGGTGGTGTAGATGCGAAGACCGATTCCTAAATCTGTTAGAAAATTGGTGTACCAAAAATACAACGGTCATTGTGCTTACTGCGGTTGTGAAATACCAGAAAAGGGTTTCAATGTAGACCATTTGCATTGCCTTAGAAATTATGAGAACACAGAGGAATTTACCGGAATAGACGTACACGATATAAGCAATCTGATGCCGTCCTGCGGTTCATGCAATCGCTACAAGGCAACGATGGACTTGAAGACGTTTAGGCAGCAGTTACAGAAGATTCCTGACCGGCTGAAAAGAGACGTGTGTACATACAATATAGCTTTACGATATGGCATGGTGCAGGAAAATAGGGAACCTATTAAGTTCTATTTTGAGAAAGTAGAGGAAGAGCATGGCAATTAAACCGATTTTATTCAATACCGAGATGGTACGGGCAATTCTGGACGGAAGAAAGAGTTGCACACGCAGACTTGTAAAGCCGGAACCGCAAGGATATTTTGAAGTAAGTGAAGAACCACTGTATGTATATGATACAGACGGAAATCAAGGCAAAATTACACCACCATATCAGCCGGGTGATATCCTTTATGTTCGTGAAACATGGCATAAATACATTAAGCGCGTAGGAAAAGGAGAAAGCTGTCGCTTTGCAGAGTTTTACGGGTACAGGGCAAGCGTGGCAAATTCAGAAGATGCAGACGAGCCTTGGCGCCCGTCCATCCACATGCCGAAAGAAGCAGCACGTATTTGGCTTAAGGTTACGGATGTGAGGGTGGAACGGCTGCAGGAAATAACCGTAGAAAGTGCTTTAGCAGAGGGAACAGATAAGTATATCCATCTAAATGGCAAGTTTGATGAAAACGCTATACTCACATCATTTATGGGTATTTGGAACTCCACAATTAAGAACTCCGACCTTGACCGCTACGGATGGAATGCGAATCCGTGGGTATGGGTTATCGAATTTGAGCAGTGTGAAAAGCCAAAAGGAGAAAATTAGATGAACGATAGATATTTATTCAAAGCAAAGGATTGCAACTCTATATGGCGCGCTGGGTTGCTTATAGCACTACAAGAAGGTAGATGTGCAATAGAGGAAAAGGATGGAAGTAAATGGGCGTGTGATTCTGAAACTCTCTGCCAATGCACCGGCTTAAAAGACAAGAACGGCAAGCTGATTTGGGAGAATGATATTGTTAGGTTTAAGCACGAAAAATTTGATTTTGAGGACGAGTTAGAACCTTTTGAAAGGACTTGTTTGCCAAGCAAAAAAGAATACAAGCGAAATTATGTTGTTGAGTTTTGCAATACGCCTACACATTACGGATTGCGTTTTAGAAATGGTTCGATATGGTTTATGGTTCATAAAATGACAATCGTTATGCATGATACAGAAGTTATCGGCAATATTTTTGACAACCCTGAGTTATTAGAAAGTAAGGAATAGTATGGCAGCGAGTGAAGCGGAATATATGGAAGATGGAGCGGATTATTTAGAGGAAGGATGTCAAAGACAGACTTGTGATGGCTGTATGGCTTACAATTATTGCCTGATAAAAGAACAGGAGGATGAACGAGGCACAGTGAACAAAGAAAGGAGACAGAACTATGAGCGTATGGGGAGACCCTGAGATAGTGAAGGTAGACGGCGAATACAAAGCCTATGTTAAGGTACAGAACGATTGGAGTGGAGATGTAAGAGGACACCTGAGAGACATCCATATGGACAAGGATGGCAGATACTACTGCAGAGCAGATGGCAGAAGGTGTTACGTTACCAGGATAAGAGAAAGATTTATAAAGCAGGAGCAGGACATAAAGAGTGCAGTCGATTACGCAAAGGAGCACAGAGGATTTTGAGAACAAAGAAGATATGCATAGTATGTGGGAAAGAGTTTGAACCCCGGGTGAATAATCAGAAATGTTGTTCACCTGAATGCTCGGACATTCAGAAAGCCAAAAGAGCCAAGGCTTCATATGAAAAGCACAAGCGCCAGGCAAAGAAGAAAGAAAAGCCCAAGGCAAAAAAAGAAGACCTTGCAAAAGCCAACGAGGTAGCCCGGAACAGTGGCATGAGCTACGGGCAGTACATGGCAGAAAAGTACAGAGCTGAACAGCTCGAGACGATAGGAGAGAGGAAAGTGAAGAAAAAAGAAAGCGTGTTTGCAGGCAGGCTTGAGCTTGCGCTGAAAGAAAAGGACATCACTCAAAAAGAGCTTGCCATAAAGATTGACATATCACCGACTACAATCAATGATTATGTGGTTGGCAGAAGAGAGCCGAGCACGAGAACTAAATTAGCAATAGCTCAAGGACTGGGAGTTGGTATAGGTTATCTGCTAGGCAGAGACAGCGTAGGAGTGGATGAGCTCTTATCAATGATTGACGACAAAGAGAACAGCTTGAGCACACCAATAGAAAGACGGCTGATCTACCACACAGCCAAGGTAGTGTTGCAGGAGCTGATCCTGACTTACAAGGAGGCACAATGACCAAAGAAAGACTATCTCAACTCTACTACATCACCAAGGAATTGAGGATGTGGGAGGACGAATTAGAAGGACTAAGTACCCGGGCAAGACACCCGATTGATACACCAAGACAGAAAGTGACATCTGATACCACCGGCAGTGTAGCCACAAGGCGAACCAACCTCGAACACATGATAGCTCACAAGCGGGCTGAACTCGAAAAGGAAAAGAGTGAGCTGACTGCTTACATAGTTGGAATTGAGGACTCGTATATCAGACAGATAATGTATATGAGACACGTTAAGATGTACACATGGCACAAGATTGGCAGTGAACTCAATGTATCACCCGATGCTGCGAGGATGACACATGATAGATTTTTGAAGGAGAATACAAAGAAGCCTTGCTGATTGCAATAGAGGATATGAGAGAAGCTGCTAAATAGGCGGCTTCTTTTATTACACGAAAAAGAGTGTAAAATATATCAAGAGGAATTGCAAAAGAGAATAAAATACATCATTCACAATACACTCTATAAGGTGTATTATAATATCAGAAACAAGGAAACAAACAACAGAGAGGTAAAGAAAATGAAATTAAATGGAACAGAAAAACAAATCAAGTACGCAAACGACATAATCAATGATGCTCTTAACACGTGCCAAGCAAACATTGATAGAATGACAACATCAAAAGCCCCGATATATGAAGATATGATTCAAGCATTTAAGGAGTGCAAGAAAGCTCTCGAGGATTCAATCAAAGATGTAACAGAAGCGTCCATAATTATAGAGAACAAAAGCCAATTTAACACTAACAGAATCATACGAATGGTCGAGAGAAGAACAGAAGAAATAGCGGCAGAGAGAAATAGAGGTAAGGGAAATGAGTAAGAAAGCAGATTTCAATAATTTCAGATTTGAGGGAAAAGGTTTTACCGGATGCCACATTAAACTGTAGGAGGCTTGGTTAGATGATTGTATACAAAGATATTTTATCCAAGCTGTCAGAAGCAGGATATAACACAACGACAATCCGGAAAGAAAAGATATTATCTGAATCAACTCTGACCAAAATAAGGAATAACGAACCAATAAGGCTTGATTCATTGGAAGTAATAAGCAAGCTGACACATGAGCCGGTTGAAAACTTGGTAGAGTTCAAGTAGTTCGTTCAGTTCGGCTAGAATAAAATATAATGTAAAATATAGGAACCACCCGAAAGGGTGGTTTTTTAGTGCGCAAAAATAGGTGAAGAAAATTGTATAGAAATATAAGAAATTACGAGAACGTGACAAAAATGAATATACAGGGTGTTGGGATGTACGACATACCGGCAATAGCACCGGCAGAGTACCAGGAGGCAGAGTTGATAAGCTTCAACTATGCCAAGTCATGCAAGAGCCCGGCTGATAAGGCAGTACATTTCTTTGTTGATGATTATCAATTCAACAGAGTTTGGAACTGCGCTGATGATTATATCCCGATGCTTAGAAAGTTCAAGTATGTATGTACGCCCGACTTTAGTCTGTACACAGACCACCCTAGAGCCCTTCAGATTTATAACCACTATAGAAAACATTGGTGTGGTGCCTACTGGCAGGCTCACGGTATCAGAGTAGTGCCAACAATTGGATGGAGTGACGAGGCTAGCTTTGCATGGTGTTTTGACGGAGAGCCAACAGACAGTGTAGTGGCTGTCAGTTCTGTAGGAACACAGAACAGTGAATATAGCAAGAAACTATTTCTTGCCGGATATAGAGAAATGATGAAGAAATTGACCCCAACACACATTATCTTTTATGGCAAGGTGCCAAAAGAGTGTGGGGGAAACATAATCAGAGTTGAGAGCTTCTCGGAGAGACTCAAAAAGCGAGGTACGTTGAATGAGGTATAGAGCACAGATTTTTGGAGGACGTGGAGGCGGTTCCGGTCGTGGTGGTGGAAACAGCAGGGGCGGTAGCCCTGCGGGTGTAAGTTTCACCGATTCAAAGACCGGCAAGGAATACAATTACTATTTCTATAAAGGTGAGGATGGCAAGAATTACTACAGTACGAGCATAGGCGGACTGCCTAAGCCAACTCCAAACAACATGAGCCATGAAGAAATGGTAGAACGCCTTAAGCAGAATACAGGAAATGTTAAAAGTATCAGCAAAGCGGAAAAAGCCAAAGCGGAGAAAGCATACAAGGCAGAGAGAGCAGAAACAGACAGACAGCTCAATAACGCTTATGCAAGTGATAAAGAATTTGTTAAAAGGTCAAGGGCTGTAAGAAAAGGATTGAGAGGCACGAAGAGAGGAATATAGAAAAGAGGTGAGCAGCGTTGAAGCTGACAGCTAAACAAAAAATATTCTGTGATGAATACATCATCAGCCTTAACGCTACTCAGGCGGCAATCAAGGCAGGATATTCAAAAAAGACAGCGAGGAAGATAGCGGCAGAAAACCTGACAAAACCAGTCATTCAAAACTATATCTCCGAACGAATGAAGCAGAAAGAAAGCTCATTGATAGCCACGCAGGACGAAGTGCTCCAATACCTTACATCGGTACTGAGAGGAGAGAGCCAGACAACAGACACAGTGTTAGTCGGAATTGGTGATGGCTATCAAGAGGTACAGGAAGTGGAAAAGAAGCCAAGCGAGAAAGACCGGCTCAAGGCAGCAGAACTGCTCGGCAAGAGGTACGGACTGTACACAGACAAGGTATCCGCTGATGTGGATATGTCACTTGATATATCTATTGATTATGGTGATGGCGATGAAGATTAAGCTGCAAGCCAATAAGTGCTTTAAGAAAGTCGACAGATGTACCAAGCGCTATATCGTGATGAAAGGCAGTGCCGGAAGCGGTAAGAGCGTGGACACGGCACAGAACTACATCTTGAGGCTGATGCACGACAAGGGCAGAAATCTCTTGTGCGTGCGCAAGGTGGATGTGACCAACAGAGATTCAACCTTTGCCGAACTGCAAAGTGCGGTCTTTAAGGCGTTCGGGGATAGATACTCCGATTATTGGTACATCAATGAGTCAGCTATGAAGATGCGTTGTAAGTCAAACGGCAATGAGATTATTTTCAGAGGGGTAAAAGATGACGGTCAGAGAGAAAAGCTTAAATCAATCACTTTCAAGAGAGGAAAGCTCACTGATGTCTGGATAGAGGAAGCTACAGAGCTGACACAGGCAGACTTCGAGATTATAGACGACCGACTCAGAGGAGAGCTGCCGCCCGGACTATTCTATCAGATCAGGCTGACATTCAACCCGGTATCTGCTACCCATTGGATTAAGGCGGTGTTCTTTGATAGAGCCGATGAGGATGTAATGACTCACTCGTCAACCTATCTCGGCAATCGGTTCATTGATGCAGCATACCACAAACGAATGCTCAGGCGAAAGGAAGTAGATCCGGAAGGCTATCGGGTGTACGGGCTTGGAGAGTGGGGAGAGACAGCGGGGCTTATTCTCCATAATTGGGAAGTCGAGGAAGTGTCACAGAACTATGAAGACTACGACGACGTAGCGGTAGGACAGGACTTCGGTTTCAACCATGCGAATGCAGTGTATGTATATGGCTATCGAGATGGTGACATATATGTACTCAAGGGCTTGTATGGGTACGAGAAGGACACAAGCGAGTGGATAGCTGAGGCGGGGGAAATACCAAAAGATAAAGTAATGTGGTGTGACTCGGCAGAGCCTGACCGCATCAAGACATGGAGAACTGCAGGCTGGAGAGCCCGGCCGGTAAATAAGGAAGCAAACAGCGTTAAGGCTCAGATAGACTGGATCAAGGGCAGGCGAGTACACATACATCCTTCCTGCACGGACTTTATCAAGGAGATAGAACAGTGGAAATGGAAATACGACGACGTAAGGAACATGTACCTCGATGAGCCGGTACCATTTTTCGATGATGCGATGGCGTCACTAAGATACGGCATTGAGGGTTGGCGAAAGCCGAAAGCTCACTTAAATACAGGACTGAAAGGCGGACTATAATGGCAGCACCAGACGTATACAGAATTGCAGACAATCAAATAATGGATGAGATACAGCTTGAAAAGTACATAGCCAAGAACGACGAAAAGGTAGCTCAGAAGTACAAGAAGCTTCAAAGTGCTTATGAGACCGACTATGACATTTTCCATCAGGCAAAAAAGCCTGAGTACAAGCCGGACAATAGGATAGCTGTTAACTTTGCAAAATATATCACAGACACCATGAACGGCTTTTTTATTGGAATCCCGATAAAGGTGAGCTCAAAGGACAACTCGGTGGACGATTATATCAACTATCTTGATGTCTACAATGACCAGGACGACAACAATGCAGAGCTTGCCAAGATTATGAAAATCTACGGCAGAGGCTATGAGATGTACTACGTTGATGAAGAGGGAAATGTTGGCATCACGTACCTGGACCCGATGGAGTCATTCATGATTTACGATGAGTCGATACTGATGAGGCCTCGCTACTTTGTCAGAATCTACAAAGACACTGATGGAATCCGCCACGGCTCCATATCGAACGAGACCACAGTTCAGTACTTTGACATTAACGGAGGCTTACACTTCCGGACGGATGAGGAAAAAGTACACGGCTTCGACGGAGTTCCGGCAACTGAGTATATAGAGAACTCGGAGAGACAGGGTATCTTTGAATCGGTGCTGTCAATGATTGATGCATACAACAAGGCATTGTCAGAAAAGGCAAATGATGTTGACTACTTTGCTGATGCGTACATGAAAATACTCGGAGCCAAGCTCTCAGAACCGGAACTGGAAGCCATAAGAGACATGAGAATCCTTAACTTCGAGGGAGAGGACGGCTCGAAGATTATAGCTGACTTCATGAGCAAGCCAAGCGCTGACACGACACAAGAGAATCTACTGGAGAGAATCGAGAGATTAATCTTTCTAATCTCAATGGTAGCCAATATCAATGATGAGAACTTCGGAACATCGTCAGGCATAGCACTAAAGTATAAGCTTCAGTCAATGAACAATCTAGCAAAGACCGAAGAACGTAAGTTCACAAGCGGAATGAATCAGAGATACAAGCTCATTTTTTCGAACCCTGTAAGCGGGATGAAAGCGGATGACTGGCTCAAGGTTGATATTAAGTTTACGAGAAACTTCCCAGCAAACGAGCTTGAGGAGTCACAGATAGCCGGTAATCTGTCCGGTATTACATCGAAAGAGACCCAGCTCAAGGTCTTATCAGTCGTTGATAACGTCAATGACGAGCTTGACAAAATCAAAAAAGAGAATGAGCTCGATACAGAGGGTTACGAGGTGAATAGAGGTGTATTGGCAGAACAGACAGAAGCAGTTGACCAAGGCCTTGGAGAAGAGCGAGGCAGAACTAAAGAAGAGATTAACAACAGTATATGATGAGCAGTGCTCGAAGCTCGAAAAGGAGATAGCAGCATACTATCAGACCTATGGGGTTGATAATGTGATTGAGTACAGAAAGCTCATGCAGGCACTGCCGGAAAAGGAATACAACATCCTCATGCGAGACATAGAGCTCTTCTGTGTCAGGCATCCGGAATATGCACACTTGGCACCGGCTAGGCGCAGTGCATATATCATCAACAGGCTTGAAGGCTTGCAGATGTCTGTAGAACTTGAACGGCTTGAGCTGATGGCTGAGGAAGAAAGCCAGCTTAAAGCTCATCTCGATGAGATAGACAAGCGAGGCTATGAGGCAGTAATCGAAAAGACCGGGGCAGTCGGTACAGTCAACAGAGATATAGTCAAGGCAGTAGTTAATACCGATTGGAGCAAGTCAGGGAATTTCTCAAGCAAGATATGGACCCGGACAGCCAACCTTGCCAAGGTATTAAAATCCGAAATATCGGCAGGCTTTGCCAGGGGAGATAATTACCAGAAGCTGACAAAGACTTTGAGGCAGAAGTTCAGCGTAAGCCAGAATGAAGCTATGAGGCTAGTGTATACAGAGGGCACTTACGTGCTCAACGAGTCCACGGCTCAGGCTATAGAACAGACCTTTGACTACTATGCTATAGCCCCGATTGAGGACGGTAAGGCATGCCAAGTATGTTTAGATATAGCGGCGAGCACTAAGACCAGTCCGGTAAGATATTCGGCAAGAATAGCGGGAGTCAACTTCCCACCATTCCACCCTTGGTGCAGGTGTTCAACATACATTGTGATACCAGACAAACAGGCTTGGATTGAGAACTATGTCAGGACACACGGCGGTGATCCAGCCATCAGCTCCGAACAGAAAGACAAGGCTAGAGAATTAGTGAGGGCTTTTGCATGAGAAAAATAGTAATCTGCGGTGCCAGATGGTGCACCCCATGTAAACACGTACTCAACACATTGAGAGTACAGGTTGAGCAAGAGTGCCCCGGCACTACTGAATATATAGACCTGCAGGAAGAACCACAGGCGATTGACAAGTACAAGGTATATAAAATCCCGATGGTGATACTCGAAGAGGACGGAAAGCCTCTGAGGAGCTATGTCGGGACATATCCAAACCACCTTGAAATAGTGAAGTGGTTAAAAGGAGAGCTGAATGATAGAAATTTATGAGACTTCGACAAGTCTGGCGGTGAACGGCCACGCCAATGCAGGAGTTAAGGGCGAGTCGGTACCGTGTGAAGCGGTAACTGCCATGATTAACATGTTTGTGATGGGCGTCGACCACTATCAGAACATTGAATATGAGCTTGAGAGCGGGCATTTTTACATCAATTTAAAGCAGATAGTATATGTCTGCGACCCGATTCTTGAAGCGTTGAAATTAGGCTTGCAATCCGTAGCGGAAGCATATCCGGAATACATCAGCTACGAAAAAGCATAGAAATGGCCAAGCATTGAAGCCATAAAAAGCTATGGAATGACCAAGCGTTGAAGTCGTTAAAAGCCACGGAATATAAGTTAAGCATTGGAACTCTAAACTATGGAAGGAGAAACGACATGAAAAAGAAATTGAACTACTGGACACAGCTCTTCGAGGACGGCACAGACGATACCAAGGGAGCAGATAACAAGAACACAGACACTAAGAGCACTGACGGCTCTAAAGACAGCAAAGCGGGCGATGACTCCAAAGACAGCTCCAAGGGAGACGACAAAAAAGGAGAACCCGAAAAGAAGTACACCGATGAGGATGTTAATAGAATCGTTCAGGAAAGGCTCAAGAGAGAGCGTGAGAAGAATGACGAAGCCAAGAAGCTTGAGGGTATGTCAGCTCAGGAGCGTGCAGAGCATGAGAGAGACGCACTCAAAAAGGAGCTTGACGAGCTCAAAAAGGCTGACGCACTCAACAAGATGGCACAGGAAGCCCGCAAGATGCTCTCGAATGAGAAAATCAATGTCTCTGACGGCTTGGTTAATATGATGGTAACATCAGAGGCCAAGACCACTAAGGAGAATGTTGACAACTTTATCAAAATGTTCAAGGTAGCAGTACAGGACGCAGTTAAGGACAGCCTGAGAGGCAAAGCTCCGACAACAGGCGGAAGTTCAACTTTGACTCGTGCCGAACTCGATAAGAAACTGGCCGAAATCGCTAGTCCTGCAGAAAGACAGCGATTGATAGCTCAACACATTGACCTATTCACGAAAGGAAAATAACAACTATGAATAAGAACAGAACTATTGCATACAGAAAACAGCTTTTCGCACCGGAGACAAACACCACAGTTGCAGCAGACCTCGAGCCGGTTATTTCCATTGACCATACCAACCAGTTGGTAGCAGGTATCAAGTCACTGCTCACAGTACTTGGCATTGTAGATATGAAGCCAATGGCAGAGGGTACTACTGTCAAGATGTACAAGACCACACAGAAGAACACACCGGATCAGGTTGCAGAGGGCGAGGTTATCGGTCTGACAAAGGTAGAGAGAAAGCTCGTTAAGACTTTTGAACTCGTGCTTAAGAAGTTCAGAAAGTCTACCCCAGCCGAAGCAATCCAGAAGGTCGGCAAGGACAAGGCAGTCAATGAGACTGATACAGTCTTCATGAGAAATATCCAGAAGGGTATCAAGGCTGACTTTTTCACATTTATCAAGGCAGGTACAGGCGTAGCTACTAACCTCGCAGAGAAGAAAGCCGCTGCTTCAAACTCTATCCAGGGTGCTATCGCAGGCGTATGGGCTAAGCTCTCAGCTTACTTTGAGGATATGGACGTAGAGCCTATCTACTTCCTTAATCCTCTTGATATCGCCACATATCTTGCCAACACACCTATCACAGTACAGACAGCCTTCGGCTTCCAGTATGTGGAGAACTTCCTCGGACTTGGCACTGTGGTGCTCGACAATTCCGTAGAGGTTGGCAAGGCAAAGGGTACAGTCAAGCAGAATCTTAACGCTGTGTATATCCCAACATCCGGCGCAGTAGGATCTACCTTTGGTATGACATCAGACGAGACCGGCATGGTGGCTATGAAGCACTTCCTCGACGATAAGACTGCTGCCATCAACACACTTGTGTTTGAGGGTGTGACTTTCTACGCTGAGGATGCATCGGGAATCTTCACAGCTCCGATTGCTGTAGAAGCAGCCGCAGTTGCAGCATCTGATCAGAAATAGGAGGTAGCCGATGATAGACAGAGTTAAGGAGAGAATCAAGAAAAGACTGTCTGATGAGGAAATCAATGATGATGTCATGGACGAAATCAATCAGATAGTCACTGACCGCTTGTGTCTGCGCCTTGGAGTATCTGAGGATGCTTTTCCGACTCTGTTTGAGTCAATCGTAGTTGATGCTTGCGTCAAAGCTTGGCGCAAGTGCTACTACGAGGGCGTATCTTCCGAGGGAGTCGGCAGTCTGTCCAACACGTTTATTGATGATGTGCTCGCAGAATACGCAAGCGAAATTGACAGTTGGGTGAATGCCAACGAAAGCTCGAAGAAAAGGATGGTGCACTTCTTATGATATGGACGAGATTAACCGTATACACCACAGTGGACGGGGCAGAGGACGAGCTTGGCAATCCCGTGAAGGATGTAGAGGAACTCTACAACGGCCGTGCGCGTATAAGCCCTTGGACAGATTCGAGCGTGCAGGCGAACGGCAGGGAAGTAACTAAGAATGAGATACAGTTCGCGGTCCCTTGTGACTATGAGAAGCTCAAGAACGCTAAAGTTCTTGAGAATAACTGTAAGGCATTTGACATCACGGAAGTGACCGAACTAGCCCCACGCTGGACACTGATAACGGCCAAGAGGTACAACACATGAGCATACAAGTAAAAGGCACTGACCGGCTTGTGGAAGCCCTCTCTCAGATGTCACAGGCAAGATTCGATGCAGTCTGTCAGGTCTCGGCATCGAACATATACAATCGTGGCAAGGCTGACGGAGGCACACCGGTAGACACGGGCGAGCTGAGGCAGTCATTAACAATCGGAACTATAGACCACGGCGCAGAAGTTGGATATACCAAGGACTACGCTCCACATGTCGAGTATGGCCACAGGACACGAGGCAGTGGGTATGTTGAGGGACAAAGATACCTTGAACGTAATGTGGAGAAAGAAAGACCTGAATTTAAGCAGCTACTAATTGACAACATAGAGAGGTTGGTGAAGTGATGCTACAGCAATTCAGCATTATCGAGCTGATAAAGCAGATACAAAAGACGGTGCTATCAGGTACCGGCAAAAAATGCTACGACCACGTAGAAAAGGGACAGGCTTCACCATTCTACTATGCAGAGTTGGTTCAAACTAAGCCCGCCAACACCAAGACTATGTACGTGACAGAGTACACAGTCAACATACATGTGGTGTCAGAGAGTGGCAAGACATCTGTCCCGCTCTTCAAGGAGATACAGGCACTCGAAGAGGCTATGACGGCCGACATTGATATACCAGAGCCTTATGAGCTTATTTATCAAATGTACAATGGCATTCAGTCAGCATACAAAGAAAAAGACACCAACGAGAAACATGCAGTCCTTAACTATACGTTCAAGGTCTGCTACGGCTATATGATGAAGTAAAGGAGACACGATATGAAATACAACAAACAGTTATTCGGAAACGAAGCCGCCTCAGAGACAACAACAGGCTTTGATAAGGGCGTTTACTGTGATTTTTCAGCGAATGCAGTTAAGGCACTCGCAGGCAAGGATATCTTACTTGCAGTATGGAACGCAGAAGGCACAGCAATCAGCGCTATCGCAGGTCAGCAGAGTCTTAAGCTTAATCGTTCGGCTGATTCTATTGAAGTAACAACCAAAGATACAGGAGACGGTTGGAAGGCGTACATCGCAGGGTCTAAGGAGTGGTCAATAGACACGGATGGTCTGTACATCAACACAGATGCATCAATGCAGGCACTCTCTACAGCTTTCGAGAATGGTGACCCAGTATGCATTAAAGTATACAACAAGAAGACCAAAAAGAGTATGTTTGGCGGTCTTGCAGTTATTACAGACTTCCCACTTGAGGCACCTTATGACGACTCAATGACTTACTCTATCTCACTCAAGGGACAGGGCAAGCTCGTGGATCTGAGCTCTAACCCTGTAACACCTGACACATTACCTGCATAGCAAACAGGGGCATATAGCCCCTGCCTATTTTTCAAAAAAGGAGAAAATAAATGTTCGAAGTAAACGGAAAGCAATATGATTTTGATTTTAACACAGAGAGGGTTTCAATGGTAGAGGCTGCTGCTAAGACAGCTATCATGGGCGAATACTCCAACACCAACGGCTTATTCTCGCTCAAGACTATGAATGTGATGTTTCAGCTTGCGGCAAAAGAGGTAGGCTCTGACAAATTCCTTGGACAGACAGAGGGTGCCAAGCTCTTTGAGGATGCACTCAAGGAGAGAGGCTATGCCACTATCGCAGTCGAGATTCAGTCAGCTCTAATGAGAGATACACCTTTTTTATTCCAAGCCAACTAGTCGCGAATGAGTATTTTGACGAGCCGAACGAAACTCCTGCAGAGAAAGAGCTGAGAAGACCCTATCTGCAGGACATAGATTTTGCCTGGTTCGTTGTTAATTTCAATTATACGAAAGCCGATTATTTGGCTCTGACTCCACGCGAAAAAGCCTTCATATACAAGGCTTACGAAACTAAGACAGTCAATCAATCAACGCTGCTACGAGACACAGTCCTGAACGCTATAAGCAACAGCAAGCGTAGACGAGGGGCGAGCGTGTTCAAGCTATGGAAAAAGCGAGCCAAGAAGGCTGACATATCCACAGTTCGAGATAACATGAAAGTCATAGCAGAGATTGAGAAGAACGAAGTAGGTTGGATAGATAAGATATATGCAGCCAACGGATGGACAAGGAAGTAGGTGAAACATGGCTGACTATACATTAAGCGTTGACGTCACGGCGAATGACCACGCGAGCGAGACGTTTAAGAAAATACAGGACAATGCAAAAAATTTTAAATCAACCGTAGAGAATGCCGGGCAGTCCATGCAGAAGTTTGGCGAAAAGACGGAATCAGTCGGCAAGAATCTCACCAAGTCAGTTACCACGCCTATAGTTGGAGTTGGAACAGCCACAGCAAAGCTTGCCACAGACTTTGAAAGCTCAATGGCCAAGGTTAGCACTATTGCTGACACGACACAGGTACCTATCGGAGACTTAAAAGAGTCTATTCTTAAGCTTTCAAGTGATACCGGTGTGGCGGCATCTGACATAGCTGAGTCAGTGTATCAGGCCATATCAGCAGGACAGTCAACAGGCGAGGCGGTAAACTTTGTTACAGAGTCCACCAAGCTTGCAAAGGCGGGCTTCACGGATGCAGCCACATCTGTAGACACGTTGACAACAATCCTCAATGCGTATGGCGATAAGGCGGGCGATGTAGCAAGCGTATCTGACAAGCTCATCATGACACAGAACTTAGGAAAGACGACCGTTGACCAGTTGGGAGCTTCGATGGGTAAAATTATCCCAACGGCCAACATGTACGGAGTAAGCCTTGATAACATCACATCTGCCTACGTTACCACTACCAAGAATGGTATCGCTACAGCAGAATCAACAACATACCTCAACAGTATGCTTAATGAGCTCGGAAAAGCAGGCACCGATGTATCTGACATGCTGAAAGAGAAGACAGGTAAGTCATTTCAAGAGCTGATGGAATCCGGTATGTCATTAACTGATGTACTCAACATTGTCCAGGAAGCTTGTACGGAATCCGGCAAGTCAATCGGTGATGTATTCAGCTCACAGGAGGCGGCAAAGGGTGCGGCTACACTTGTACAGCACGCGGACGACTTCAACAGTGCTATGCAGTCTATGGCTGATTCAGCAGGCACTACCAACGAGGCATTCAATAAAATTGACAGCTCAAGTGCAGAAAATTTTGCAAAGGCGCTCAATGACTTAAAAAATGCAGGTATACAGTTTGGTGAGGCGGTAGTACCGGTAGTAGTACCGGTGCTCACTGAATTGGTAAGCGTAGTCAAAGGTGCAGCGGATGCATTTAACAGCCTTCCGGAACCGATGCAGGACATGATAGTTAAAGGCCTGGCTGTAGCAGCGGCAGTGGGACCGGTAGTAACTGTGTTCGGCAAGATAACAGCCACAGCAGGCAAGGTAACAAGTGGCTTCGGCTCAATCGCTGGCAAGCTCGGAGGCCTTGGCAGTGCAGCATCATCAGCAAGTGCGCCGGTATCAAGTGCGGGTGCGGCAACAGGAAGCTTTGCAAAGAACGCACTCGGACTTATAGCGGCAGGAGCTGGCATCTTATTGGCTTCGGCAGGCTTAGCGCTGCTTGCGTACTCAGCAATTCAGTTGGCTCAGGCGGGTCCTACAGCAATCTTAACTATGGTTGGAATGGTAGCAGCAATCGCACTGCTCGCAGTAGGAGCGGCGGCATTGGCACCGGCACTCACAGCCGGAGCAGCAGGACTCTTGGCATTCGGTGCGGCTATCCTCATGGTAGGCGCGGGAGTGGCACTGGCGTGTGCCGGTGTAGCTCTGCTATCCACTCAGTTACCAACTATATCAGAATACGGTCAGTCGGCAGCAGTCGGAATTATAGCTCTCGGTGTGGCTCTAATGTCATTCGCAAGTGGTGCCACTATGGCAGGAGCCGGAGCTTTGATTCTTGGCGCTGGCTTATTGGTGGCAGGTGCCGGAGCCCTCACAGCGGCGGCAGGAGTAGCATTACTGGCTGTCGGAGTTGTGGCACTTGGTGCAGGCATAATAGTCGTAGCAGCAGGAGTTAATCTCTTGGCAGCAGGGCTTGTGGTATGCGGTGCAGGGCTTGTAGTTGTGTCCAACAATGCGGGTACAGCCACGGCGGGACTTGCAGCATTCACGCTTGCGGTAGCGGCAGCAATTATTCCAATCACGGCAGGAACAGTGGTAACGACTGCATTTACTGTCACAATGGTGGCACTCGGTGCAAGCCTGACCGTATCAGCAGGAGGAGCCACACTACTTGCGGCGGCACTTCTTGCAGTATCGGCTGAGATGGTAGTCATATCGACTACAGCCAACTCAGCAAGCAACGACCTTAAGAACATGGTCAAATCAATTGACATTGTAGACTCAGGAATCAACAACCTTAAAAAGGTGGCAAGCTCAGGGCTCAAGGCTATAGCTTCAGCATTTACAGCAGCAACACCGAACGTTACAGCTAAAGCTACCACAATGTCACTGAAAATGGCTGATTCAGTCCACAAGGGCTTCACAAAGGTGCCAACTTATATCATGACGACCATGACAATGGCGAACGCGGTCACTCTGGCTCAGTTCGTGGCAATTAATGCCACTGTATCAGGGCAGATGAATCGAATGGTCGGAACTGTCAGAACATCACTTAACCAGATGAAGAGCGCCTTTGCGGGCACAAGGTTCAAGCTTAACACGAGCATGGCTTTACCACATTTCAGTATGAGCGGCAATTTCAACGCGCAGACCAAGGCAGTGCCAAAGGTACATGTGTCTTGGTACGCCAAGGCTTACGACGAGGCTATGATGTTCAACACTCCTCAGGTAGTGCAGGCGAATGGCTTCGGTGACGGACCGGGCAACGAAGTGGTAAGCGGTGACAGACATCTTGTTGAGTTGTTCAAGGAAGCTCTTGGAAGCTATGGTGGTGGCGATACTATCATCCCGGTATATGTCGGACAGGAGAGAATAGACGAGCTTGTAGTTACTGCAAAACAGCGAAAAGACTTCAGATCGGGAGGTAGATAATGTTAAAAGACTATCCAACGATTATTAATAATACACAGCTCTTTCAGCCAAATAAGTGGGAAGAGACAAGTGAAGTAGTAGAAGAGACATATAAGACTGAGGCTGGCACAGACCAGGTCTCAGTCACACGCTATGACAAGCTCTCGGTAGATGCTCAGTATAGAGTTAATTCAGAATGGCTCAAGCAGTTTAAAATGTGGTCTAAGGTTGACTCACTTGATGCATCAATCTATGACGCTACGGCCAATGGCTATGTCAACAGGGTGATGAGGATGCGAAATTTCAAGGACTCACCGATTGAATGGTCAGAGAGAATGGAAGACACTGACGGTATATGGGATGTAAGCTTCAGCTTGGAGGAATTTTAGATGTACGAGGTATCAGCAGCATACAAAAAAGCAATGAAAGAGCCGGTGCATCGCTTCCTTATCGGCGGCAGCATATCCAATACCCCATTCTCTGACCGGAATGTACTGAAAGGCTCATTCTCAATTACTAACCAGTGCTCTGACGATTCAGAGATGAAGATAGGGCAGGTGTATGTCGGTGAACTCAACGCCACGTTCGTTAATCTCAATGTAGAGAGATACTCTTTGCAGAATAAGCTCATCAAGCCGACGTTCAGCCGGAAGACAGCGGACGGATATGAGACTATCCCTCTTGGTGTGTTCAAGGTGTCAGAGGCATCATGGACGAGCTCAGGCATCGTTATCAAGGCTTACGACAACATGGCAGAGCTTGACAAGGGCTGTGATGTTAATTCAGCGAACGGCACACCTTACGAGCTGGCGCTTCTTGCATGCAAGTCGTGCAAATTAGAGCTTGGCACCACCAAGGAAGAATTTAAGAAATTCGCTAATGGAATTGAAAACTTATCTATGGTGGCAGAAAACGACATAGAGACTTGGCGAGACTTTATATCCTGGGTGGCTCAGACCTGCGCCTGCTTTGTCACAGCCGACAGATTCGGCAAGATAGTGTTCAGGACTTACGGCGATACTGTGGTAGATACTATAGGCTCGAAGCACCGATTTACCGGTGCTTCGTTCTCAGACTTCGAGACCCGGTACACAGGTCTTTCATGCGTGAATATCGGAGATAAGACCACATCCTACTACGGAATGGAAGTTGATGACGCTCTGACTTATAATCTCGGCTCGAATCCGTTCTTACAGTATGGCGTAGACGATGCGAAAGAAGAAATGCGCCGGGCAATCCTGCATTCATTGCAAAATATCCGCTATGTACCGTTCAAGGCATCAATGATTGGAGACCCTGTATATGACCTTGGAGATGTCCTGAGCATGTCAGAGGGTATAGCGGACGGCTCGAAGCTGTACTGCATCACAAAGTATACGTTCAACTACAACGGCGAGTATGAAGTACAGGGAGTCGGCAAAAACCCGGCTATAGCCAACGCTAAGAGTAAGACAGATAAGAACATAGCAGGACTGATGAATCAGGACGATGAGAACCTTATCCACTTTACTGTTTTCACAAACACCGGTCCGGTGGTAGTAGAGGACAAATCAAATCAATCTGTCTTTTCGATGCGTTTTATAGCAACAAAGACAACACACGTGGCACTTGATATGGAGATACTGCTCAACGTAGAGACTACGGAAGAGGGCGAGGAGTACCAGTGGGTTGAACACGATGCGGTGGCTAAAGTCCATTATTACATAGACGGAGCAGAAATAGACTTAAGAAAGCCTATAGAGACATGGCAGGACGGTCAGCACATTCTGACCTTAAGATACGACTTGCAGGCAGTAGATGCTGCTATCCATACATGGGATGTGTGGATTGAGATGCAGGGCGGAAGTGCTACTATAGATACCTACGGCATCCATGCGGTAGCGATGGGCCAAGGTCTTGCAGCAGAGAGCGATTGGGACGGAACTATCACAGCATCCGATGAAGTTGACAGATACACATTTAGTCTTGTTAGAGACTTCACAGACTCGGCAAGCACGACACTCAACACACCCGCTCGGGCTGTACCGGGTGACATACTGGCAAGATTCGACTTTACTAATATGTTTGGACATATAGCCGACAATAGCCGGTCTTACGGCGATATGACTACATTCACTCCTTACGTTAATGCCAGCCGTGTAATGACTGATGCAGATTACAACAACACGACAGGATGGCAGGGTACCGGCGAAATCAAGAAGGGCACCAACAAGGTGCTCACCACTGTAGATGTATACGGAATCACATCGGTTGAGACTGCATCACAAAACGCTGTGTTCTATGCTTCGTTCGACAGTGGCTCTACTTGGGTTGGCTGGACATCTGAGGGCTGGGTTGAGAATGTAACAATGATTAAGAAAGAGATAGAGGCAGTGCCTGAGTCGGCATGGAAACAGTACGACAAGGTAAGATTCAGAGTCTTACTCGAAGGCGGTGCCACACTCTATGCACTACATCTATACGGAGGTACATTACATGATTAAAGGACATGTAACGATTGAATTGCACAATCACAAGACGGGGTTGAGAGACAGGATCGAGGGTGACAACATGATTACCAATGCACTTAACTATGTTATCCCGATAGTGATGGGCGGGAACACTTCGGCTGAAAAATTAATGCCTCTTTGTGAAAAGGCACTCGGAAGCCTGATGCTGTTTGACGGCACCCTTACTGAAGATAAAAATAACATGTTTCTGCCGGCAGAAGCTCATCTCGTGGCTTTCGCCGATAGAGAGCTTGACACGACACACTCTGATAGAGGGTCTCTCAACTCAGCAGAGACATATCAGACCGACACAGGCTATCAGTCGGTGTGGGATTTTTCAACATCACAAGCAAACGGTACCATTAAGTCACTGGCATTAAGCCTTAACTATAGTTTCGGTGACAACTATATCCGAAACTCGCCTTACAATCTTGTTGGGCCGTTCAAAACATCAGGCCCATCTTGCAAGGATTTGAGTGACAAGACTAGATTCTACTGCTATGCACTATGTTACGACGTGGAAAATCAGTATCTATACTACATTGACCCACAACTTGGAGGGGTATCTTCAAGAACTGAAAGAGACGACACCGGAAAGACTAAGTATCTGTACTCTACAGAAATTCACATCATGAAGGCCTACGTGCCAACGACAAAGTTCAAGCTGGCTGATTATCCATCACCAACCAATTATGGCGAGGAAGTGACATCGTTCATAATAGAAACAGGCACATCTAATAAGGACTGTCGAGGTTATTTCAAAAATGGATATGATGGCTATGCGTATATGATCACACCTATGGACACGACTGGGGAAGTCGAAATGTACAAGCTTAAACTGTCAGATTATAGCTTTGAGATATCCGAAGCTCAGACATTCACAGTGAAGAGTGTTAATTTTTACAATTATTATGGACACTCGACAGCTAATAACGGCTATGCATACATTAAATCGCTCGATAAAAAAACTATCTATATAGTCAATCTGTCAAATACCGTGGATGTGCAGGAAGTTAAGCTTCCGAACGATTACACTCTGTCCGATGATTATCTGATGAATCTGAAAAATGGAGGGGTTAAATTTTCGACTTCCGACAGTCACTTCGGTATTTGCTATCCTGACGGCAAAGTGATTATTAATCAACAGAACGAAAACCATAGTAACGACCCCATAAGATACAATCCGCAGCTCATAACTGACAATCTTGTGGTATTTGGACATAGCGCATATTTATATTATACCTATTCGAACGGCAACCTACTCAACAATTACCTCGGCACTATCTACAATCTGCCCCAGCCGATAGTAAAGACTGCTGCAAGCTCCATGAAGGTAGTGTACACACTGACAGATATAGATTAAGGAGGCAAGCATGGCTAACCTTAAGATACACTTGGATTACAAAGGTTCGAGCAAAATTATCAAGAGGCTGTGTCAGACTGTGAACTATCTCTCAGAGGTAGCAAACGGTGACATGCGCACTGACGTCTACGATGTCAATCAAAATGGCATCGTGGACAATGCGGAGCTTGTGAACGGTCATGAAGTATGGAAGGATGTACCAGTTGACGCCAAGTTTACTGATACAGTCTACGATGATAGTTACTTGCAAGGCAAGGTAAGTGCCAACAACAACAATCTGCAGTTAATAATGCAGACGCTTTTCGACTGGAATGAGAACTACCTCATAGACAGCCAGGGTAGACAGATAGTTGATAGCTTGGGTAGACCTATATACACCTCAAGCTACAAATCTAAATTCGACACACAAGGAGGAAAATAAATGAGTGATACACAAGCACAGGCATTGGAATCGGCACGAATAGTTGACCAAAATCCTGCTACAGGAATAGCACCGGAAGACATGTTCATCATGGACTCTATTGCAAGCGGTACAAGGGCTATAAGTTATAAGGCCTTGTGCGATGCGATAGCGGTCACTCTTGGCATAGCCACAATCAAGGACACGGCAGATGGTGCTATGCAGAAGAGTGAATACGATAAGAATCACAGTGGGGCTGTTGATAACGCAGAAATATTAGATAATCACTCCGAGGAGGTAATAAATGGAAAATGAAGATATTGTAAGAGAGCTTGCTGAACATGGCGAGCGAATCAAGGTGGTCAACAAGAAAATAGCTGATCTCGAAGAACAGCAACAGCGCATCCAAGACCTGACATTGTCAGTGCAGGAACTTGCGTTCAGCGTTAAGAACATGGTAGAAGTGCAGAAAGAGCATAGTGACAAGCTCGCAGAGCTTGAGGCAAGACCGGCCCAGAACTGGAACACTATGACAAGGACTGCTTTTACTACAATTATATCGGCAATTGCAGGAGCATTGGCTCTTGCATTGGTCAACTCGGTAGCACATTTTATGTAAGGAGGAAATTACTATGAAGAACTGGAAGAACTGTGTATTTAAACCAAGCGTCAACACTGTTGAATGGCTCAAGGCAGCAGGCGTCAGAGCTGTAAAGACTATGGCTCAGACAGCTCTCGGAACCATCGGGGCTTCCGCTGTAATCTCAGCGGTGGACTGGCGTGTAGTCCTGTCCGCATCGGTCTTATCCGGCGTGGTCAGCATCTTAACATCTATTGCAGGAATCCCGGAGGTGAGCGCAAATGAAAATAATTGACGTTTCACACCATAATGGCAACATTGACTGGCAGACAGTCAAGGGCAACGTAGACGGTGTAATCTTACACTGCGGCTATGGACAGGACCTGAAAAAGCAGGACGACCCACGATTCCGAGAATGGGCTACTGAGTGTACAATACTTGGTATTCCATTCGGAGTATGCCTCTATTCATACGCCAAGAGTGTAGACAGAATAGAAGGAGAAGCGAAGCATACATTAAGGCTTATCAAGGACTACAACCTGTCATTCCCTGTGTTCTTCGACTCAGAAGAGCCAGGAACCGAAAACGTAGCTCAGGCATGTGCACTTAAGTATATGGAGATCATCAAGGCAGCAGGCTATGCAGTCGGTATCTATGCGAGTGAGTCTTGGTACAAGTCCTATATGTCGGGTATCAAAGACTGTCCGCTGTGGATTGCTAAGTATGGCATCAACGACGGACAGCCACACGTCAAGCCAAGCATCGACGGAATGTGGGGTTGGCAATACACCAGTACTGGAACAGTACCAGGCATCGAGGCGGGCAGTCTCGATATCTCAGAATGCTACTCTAATGTTACATCCGCTCCTCAGAATGTGCCACCAAGTCCAACACCGGCGGCACCTGCTCCTGATGAGAGCTGGAAGGGTGATAAGTCAATCTACCTTGAGAATGACTATGTTGAGTCGTGGCAGCACGCCATGAATGTAGGTTTCGATTTAGAGGGAGCTGACCGACTGTCCTGTGACCGCAAGTGGGGTAGAGATTCACAGGCTTTTGCAAGTGCACATAATCTATGGAGTGGACAGATTCATAATTGCCCTACAGCTATCAGGTGGTTAAGGACCATGCTGAGAGAAGTCTACGGATTCAACAAACTTGATGATATCGGCGAGTGGACGGATTATCTTACTGAATGCGTTAAGGTTTTCCAGAGGAATAGGGGCTTGACTGTTGATGGAATAGTAGGTAAGATTACAACGTATTGGTTGCTTTGTGGGCAAATAAAATAAAATTTGCCCAAAATTTGCCCGAAAAAACAATAAGCCTAGTAAATTCAAGGATTATAGGACGTGTCGTGTGGGTTCAAGTCCCACTGCCGGCACTATTTGCAAAACCCCGTAAATCCAAGATTTTCAGTAAAATCAAGGGTTTGCGGGGTTTTTTCTTTACTTACAATCTTTCAAAAATTAAAGAAATCAGGGTACTTTTAAGAAAAATTTGCCCCAAAAAGGTACCCAAAAAGGTACCCAAAAATCTGCCATATAGGCTGTAATACCAGATAGTAAACAGGAGCATTATGATGATAAAAAAGATTTATAAAAAATATGAAATTATATTCAATGTTATATTTTTCTCGATTTTCCCGATTACGGCTTTTTATCTTATGGAGTTCTACGAACATAATCCTTTTGAAGAAGTCAGATTTATGGCGGGATTTTTTAATATTATTTTGTTTGAGCTGATTGCCTGGATTCTTTATTTTGTTACGGGCAGGGCGAAATGGGCACTTCGTGCAGTTTTTATTGTGGCCATGGTTTTTGGACTGATTAATCATTATGTTATGCTTTTCCGCTCGACTCCTTTTGTCCCATGGGATATTTTTTCAATTGGTACGGCGACAAGTGTTGCATCCAATTATGATTTTGCACCGACTGCAGGAGTAGTTGTTGTTACAGTTATATTTATAGCTCTTATTGTGCTGATGCATTTTGTTGATTTTAGAATTAAGTGGAAATTCAGGTTCAGACTAATTCCGACAGTGCTTGGATTACTTGTGATGTGCCTGTTTGTGAATGCCCTGCAGGATGAGGATTTCCAGACGGACAATTACCTGTATCCGTTTCTATTTACACCTGCATATATGACAAAGGTGAATGGAATGGCGGTGACCTTTGCGATGGATCTTAAGTTTGTGGCGGTTGATAAGCCTGACGGGTATAGCAGACAGAAGGCTAAGGAGCTGCTTGACAGCTATGCCGGTACAGATGATAATTCAGATGCAGCTAATAATACTGCAATTACAGATAAAAGTGATTATCCGAATATTATAGTTGTGATGGATGAGGCATTTTCAGACCTGTCAGTGCTCGGTGATTTTGATACAAATACAGACTATATGCCGTTTGTGCACAGTCTTGAAAAGGGCAATGAAAACACTATAACAGGATATCTGAATACGTCTGTATGCGGTGGAAATACCGCCGATACTGAGTTTGAGTTTCTGACAGGCAATACGATGGCTTTTCTTCCGGTAGGAAGTATTCCTTATCAGCAGTATATAAAGAGCACGACACCTTCCCTTGCAAGCTATTTAAAAAGCATAGGCTACGCAACGTATGCACAGCATCCGTACTATGGCAGTGGATGGAACCGGGATACGGTCTATCCTCTTTTGGGATTTGACAATCTTTCGTTTATGCAGGATTATTCTAATCAGAGGTTTGTGCGCAAATATATAAGTGATGAGACATCCTTTGACAGGATTATTGAGACCTATGAGAACAAACCGGATGGTCAGCCGGCATTTATATTCAATGTCACTATGCAAAACCATGGTGGATACACGGATACCTACTACGGCTTTGACAATACGGTGACAGCGGATAAGCTCAATAATTCTGCACTTGATCAGTATCTTTCTTTGATTAAGCTGACAGATGAGGATTTAAAGAGCCTCATTGAATATTTCTCAAATGTGGATGAGAAAACTATAGTGGTATTTTTCGGTGATCATCAGCCAAATGATACTGTGGCAAGCTCTGTTCTTGCAGCAAACGGCATGGACTATAATAATTTATCAAATGAAGAGCTTAAGCTGCGCTATCAGGTGCCGTATGTTATCTGGGCAAATTATGATATTGATGAGGCTGCAGGAAAAGACACGAGTGTTAATTATCTGGCTGCAAACGTACTTAAAGCGGCAGGTGTGCCGACAAATGACTATCAGAGCTTTCTGCTAAAGCTGCAGGAGGAGTATCCAATTATATCAGCGGTACGTACGGATAAAACTGCAGATAAGACATTAGATAAAGCATCAAATAAATCAGACAAGGCAACCGGCAGCAAAAAGAAGCAGGCCGATTCGGATATGCTAAACGATTATAAGCTTTTGCAATATTACAGACTGTTTGACTGGGAGGATAAGTGATGAATTTTGTTAAAAAGCATCCACTTTTGACAGCGTTTTTAATTCCGTTTTTCATATGTATAATCATCTGTATAGGAAATGGTGTATATCCATTTGGCGATTACTGCCTTTTGCATATGGATTTGTATCACCAGTATCTGCCTTTCTATAATGAGCTGTGGGAGAAGCTAAGAAATGGTGCGAGCCTCATGTATACATGGAATATCGGGCTTGGCAGTGATTTTGTATCGGTATTTGCCTATTATCTGGCGAGTCCGTTAAACTGGCTTGTTGTGCTTTTTCCAAAGAGCCATATTATTGAGTTTATCGAGCTGCTAATCATTTTTAAGATTTCGCTAAGCGGAGCAACATTTTTTTATTTTCTGAAGGAACACTTTGTACTTCTTGGAAAGGATAACAGATATCACGATAATACATTTGTGCCGGCATTTGTTTTCTCAACGGCATATGCGCTTTCCGGCTTTGTAGCTGCGTATAGCTGGGATGTTATGTGGATGGATGTTGTGGCGGTTGCACCGCTAGCGATAGTAGGACTTGAGAAGCTTGTGCGGGACAAAAAGCCGGTGCTTTACTATGTATCACTGGCACTTTGTATATTGTCAAACTATTATCTGAGCATCATGCTTTGCATCTTTTTGGTATTCTGGTTTGCATGGCTTTTCTTTACGCAAAATGGCGGTAAAATGGCTGCAATTGTGAGATTTGCCGTTTACTCGCTTTTGGCTGGAGGCACTGCGATGGTGCTAATCATCCCGGAGCTTATCATTTTAAGCTACAGCGGTTCGTCGGGCATCGAGTTTCCAAAGCAGATAGAGTGGTATTTTAATCTCTTATCAGAGGTCGGCAGGATGTGCACGACAGCAAGCGTCTATGAGGGTGCAGAGAACTGGCCGAATCTGTATGCCGGAGCCTTTAGTGTGATGCTTTTGATACTGTTTGTGCTCAATAAAAGGATTAATTGGAAGAAAAAAATAGCTCCCGTATTGTTTGTGTTGTTTTTCATGGCAAGCTTTGCCAATAAACAGCTTGACTTTATATGGCACGGACTGCATTTTCCGGATTCGCTGCCTGGCAGACAGTCGTATCTGTATGCATTTCTTGTATTGACCATAGGCTATGCTACAGTAAGAAAGTGGCGTGGCATAAGACTGTGGCATATTGGCGTGGCAGTGGTATTTGCATCGGCGCTTATGGCAGTAAGCACGATGTTTGCCGATGAGGATGTGACAGAGTATTATGCAGTTATCATAAGCATATTGTTTGTTGCGCTGTACGGCATTATGACAGTACTTTTAAAGCTTGCAGCAAGGAAAAACAGGGAGCTTTTGATGGTCATAACATGCGGTATTGCGATTGTGGAGCTGGCTGTCAATATGGCTGTGACAGGACTTGGATGTACCGGCAGAAGCAGCTACAATGCCAATGTGGACGATATGCAAAAGGCACTTAAGCTGGCAAAAGAGGATGCAGCTGACAACGATGTACCATTTTACAGGGTTGAGGATACAGGCCGACTTACTAAAAATGATGGCACACGATACGGCTATGCTTCTGGAACACAGTTTTCTTCCCTGATGAATATAAATGTGAGCCATTTTTATCAGGCTCTTTATATGGAGGGAGGCAAGAATTTCTACTGTTATAACGGTGCCACACCTGTCACGTCAGCCATGCTTTCTGTCAGATATATGTTTACAAAATCCATACAGCCACAGAATGAGCTGACTACACTTGTGGGAAAATGTGGAAATCACTATCTGTATCGGAATAACTACACACTTCCGCTTGGTTTTATGATGGATGAGGGAGTGATTGATGCGTGGAAACCATCCTCGTCGTCGAAAATCTATTCGATTAATTCCCTTGGCAGGCTCCTTGGTGCAGCAGATGATACGCTGACCCTGACAGAGTGCACTCAGGACGAAAATCCGGGAACTACGACTCTCACCTTTGACCATGACGGATATTATTATGCGGCATACGATTCGTGCAGCACTGACAGTCTGACATTCAGCCACGGAGAGTATGAGACCACATACTCGAAGACCACTCACAGGTATCTGTTTGACCTGGGATATGTGAAGGCGGGGGAGACAGTTTCCGTCACAAACACTGATGCCGATGCTGTACGATTTAATGTATACGAGCTTTCTATTGCTGCAGTTGAGAGTGCTTACAATACACTCAATGAGCAGACAATCTCGGTGGATGATTTTTCAGATACACACATAAGAGGACACATTGATGTGAAGCAGGCAGGACAGCTTGTACTTTCTATTCCGAGTGAAAAGGGATGGACTATGAAGGTGGATGGGAAGGATGTAGAGTATGAGGATTTTTCAGATACCTTTGTGAGCATTCATCTGGATGAGGGAGAGCATGAGATAGAGCTTTATTATGAGACACCGGGGCTTAAGGCAGGTGCAGCTATAAGCGCAGGCTGTGTGTGTATTTTTCTACTGCTTTTATTGTTTCGTCAAATAGTTAAGAGACGCAGTCGTTTAAAGTTTAAAGAGAACAGTGACAGATAGCGAATGCACTGACAGACAACGCATACTTGTCATTTTTGCGAAACACAGAATGTTCAAATTGTAATAGTATAATTCAATAATAAAAATAAAACAGGAGATTAACAAAATGAACAAACAAAACAAAAAAATCGCACAGGAAAAAAGAAGAATCGAGAGAGAGAAGGCAGAAAAGAAGGCAAAGGTTGTGAATCTGCTGAAATTCTGGGTGCCGGTAGTGGCAGTCGTTGTGATAGTCATAGTACTCATCTGGGCAGTTGCGACATCGGGCGGTTCATCGTCAAAGGGCACTGACGGTACAGAAGCTGCATCACAGACCACAGAATCTCAGGCATCCGAGACACAAAGCAGTGATTCACAGACCGAGGCAGCAACACTGAATACAGAGACTGATACGGTTGCGGAAAACGGAGATAAGGTAAATATTGACTACACCGGATATATGGACGGTGAAAAATTCGAGGGTGGAAGCACTGATGGACAGGGCACAGACCTGGTGCTTGGCTCAGGCAGCTATATAGATGGCTTTGAGGACGGAGTGGTAGGTCACAAGGTGGGAGAAACCTTTGATTTAAACCTGAAATTCCCGGATGATTATAAGACAAATACAGAACTAGCCGGAAAGGATGTTACGTTTGAGGTGACTCTTAACGGTGTATACAAATAAAGAGGATAACACACATATATGGAAAAATCGTTTGAAGAGGTACTGGTACAGTTTTATGTTGACCAGTACAGGGAGAATGCGAAGAGAAGTACAGGTAAGCCTGTAAAGCTGGCACACTATATTCACAGGCTCAATAGTAAAGCAAAATCAATTAAATATGCGCGATTTTCAAAAAACGAGACAATAGCACTCGACAAGCTGCATCAGGAAATAAAAAGGCTTGCATTGATCACCTACTATTCCAACAATAAGAATGCAAGGCAGATTTTAAATAGAGAAATCCTTCCGCAGCTCGTCAGGGTGGATATGGAGCAGTTTGATGAGAATGAGGCAGAGTATCTCACAGAGGATTTTCTAAAGCTTTTGCGCAAGGAGTATATAGGTGCGATATGTACAAGGAGCATGAAGGCGCTTTACAATGAGTACCGCAGCAAGGAGCTTAGAAGAGAGATTGTCACGCTGGTTCCGGCACGGCCGGAGCTTGAGTTTCCAAAAGCACAGAGCATGAAAAGGCACTTCATACTCCATATAGGTCCGACTAACAGCGGTAAGACATATCAGGCGCTTGAGAGGCTTAAGCTGGCGCAAAACGGAGTTTATCTGGGACCGCTTCGCCTTTTGGCACTTGAGGTATATGAGAAGATGAATGATGCAGGCATACCATGCACCATGCTTACAGGCCAGGAGTGTCTTGAGGTATCAGACAGCAGAATTACAGCATCGACAGTGGAGATGCTTGACTGTGATAAGGAATATGATATCGCAGTGATTGATGAGGCACAGATGGTTGCAGATGATGACAGGGGACATTCATGGACCAGGGCAATTCTTGGTACACTTGCAGGAGAGATTCATATATGCATGAGTCCGGTGGCAAAGGATGTAGTCATTCATCTGATTAATCTGTGCCACGACGAGTATGAGATAAGGGAGTATGAGAGAAAGACTGCGCTAAAGCTGGAGGATAAGCCTTTTTCTTTTCCACAGGATGTAAGAGAGGGCGATGCCTTTATCGTCTTTTCAAAGAAGTCGGTACTCAATATAGCAGGGCGTCTGGAGGAAAACGGCATAAAGCCAAGTGTCATATACGGAAGTCTGCCACCGGAAATAAGGCGCAGGCAGATGACGCTTTTTAATGAGAAAAAGACACAGGTTGTCGTGTCAACAGATGCGATAGGAATGGGACTCAATCTGCCGGTCAGAAGAATTGTATTTCTGGAGGTGGAAAAGTTTGATGGAGTATCAAGACGTCCGCTTGTCATCTCTGAGATAAAACAGATAGCGGGCCGTGCAGGCAGATTTGGTCTGTATGATACAGGCTATGTGACAGCTTTAGGACAAAAGAATCTGAATTATCTGAAGAATACGCTAAATATACCGGAGCAGGATATTGATATAGTAAGTCTTGGCTTCCCGCAGGTGCTCCTTACAATGGATGCGCCGCTTGATGCGATAATTAAGCTCTGGCATGAGGCAGAGCCATCAGCACCGTTTAGGAAAATCAATGTCGATGAGATATTGTTTTTGTATGGATATGCGTATAAGGAGCGATACTTTATCGCAGATTTTGATGACAAATATCTGCTTTATAAGATGATTACATGTCCTATAGATATAAAGGACAGGGAGCTTGTCAGACAATGGCTGCGCTACTGCATGTCGTATACATCTGATATCTCTCTAGACAAGCCTGATAAGCATTCAAAGTATCAGGGGCTCATGAAATACGAATCCTATTACAAAAAGCTTGATTTGTACTATCAGTTTTCAGTCCGCATGGGCAAAATTGTGGATGAGGACTGGCTTGAAAACGAGCGCGACAAAACACAGGCAAAGATTATGCAGCTTCTATCAAAGAGCAAGGATGAGTATATTATCAGATGCCGGTATTGCGGCAGAATACTTCCGATTGGAAATTCACGCAATATATGCAGAGACTGCTACAGCATGATACGCAGGTAGCAGCCGGTTTATATTTTACGGTCAAGTCGTTGAATTTAGCTGTCCAATGTGGCATAATAGAAATAAGACCAAAATATGAATGGAGGAAGTTTTTATGGCAAACAATGAGTTACAGATTGCCGGCTCACAAGGTGAACTTAGAATCCGTCCTTACGAGCACCACGCAAAATATTATGAAACAGATCAGATGGGTATAATCCACCATTCAAACTATGTCAAGTGGATGGAAGAAGCAAGACTTGATTTGATGGATCAGATAGGACTCAACTACAGGCAGATGGAGGATATGGAAATCATAAGTCCGGTGCTGTCGATATCGGTAGAGTATCACAGTATGGTACATTTCGATGATACGGTCGTCATCTACACAAAGCTGCTTAAGTATAACGGAATCAAGATGGAGCTTGAGTATGTCATGAAGGACAAAGAGACAGGCGAGCTTCGCACCACTGCAAAAAGCAGCCATTGCTTTTTGAACAAATCCGGCAAACCAATCTCATTAAAGAGAATGTATCCGGAATTAGATACAAAATTTTTTGAATTTAAAGAGGCATAATAAAATGATACAGGATAGATTAAAAGCATTGAGAAGCGAGATGGCAAAGAGGGGCATCTCGCTGTATGTGGTACCTACTGCTGATTTTCATGAGTCAGAGTATGTAGGAGAGCATTTTAAGGCACGCAAATATATTACAGGCTTCACGGGCTCAGCAGGTACCGCAGTCATCACTATGGATGAGGCCGGACTATGGACAGACGGCAGGTATTTTGTGCAGGCGGCTGCGCAGCTTAAGGATACCACTGTAAAGCTGTTTAAGATTGGCGAGGAGGGCGTACCGACAGTTGATGAGTATATAAAGGATACTCTTTCGGATGGCGGTGTAATAGGCTTTGACGGCAGAGTGGTAAATGCCGCATGGGGCAAAAGGCTTTCTGAAATTGCAAAAGAAAAGCACGGCAGCATGTACGTAAATGAGGATCTGATTGACCTCATATGGACTGACAGACCACCTATGTCAAAGGCACCTGTCATGATTTTTGACAATAAATACACCGGTGAGGATATAAGCTCAAAGCTTAAAAGAGTCAGAGAGCAGATGGCACAAAAGGGTGCAACACTTCATCTGATGTCATCACTTTACGATATCGCCTGGCTTTTAAATGTCAGGGGAGGCGACATAAGCTATGTGCCTGTAGTGCTTTCATACCTGGCACTGTCACAGGACAGCTGCATATGGTTTTTGCAGGAAGAGGTTGTGACAGAGACTCTTAAGGCATATCTCGATAAGAATGGTATACAGACAAGACCTTACGATGATTTTTATGAATATGTGAAGCATATTGATGAAAAAGAGACAGTGCTTTTAAATACATCGATTGTAAATTATCGCATCTGCGACAGCCTGCCGGATGGTGTTAAGGTGATTGATGCGGAGGATCCTACAGTTGTCATGAAGGCCGTAAAGAATGAAGTACAGCTTGAAAATCTGCGCAAGGCGCATTTGAAGGATGCAGTTGCGATGTGCAAGTTCATGTACTGGCTTAAGACAAATATAGGTAAGATACCTATGACAGAGATTTCGGCTTCAGATTATCTTGCATCGCTTAGAGCTGAGCAGGAGGGCTTTCTTGATTTGAGTTTTGCCACAATATGCGGATATGCTGATCATGGTGCTATTGTGCATTACTCTGCAACAGAGGAGTCCGACAGGCAGCTTAAGCCTGAGAGTCTTCTTTTGGTTGATTCAGGAGGACATTATCTGGAGGGAACCACAGATATCACGAGGACCTTTGCACTAGGCCCTGTGACTGACGAGATGAAGGATATGTTTACGAGAGTGTGCCGCTCAAATATGAACCTGGCAAATGCAAGGTTTAAGGAGGGCTGCTCGGGCCTTAACTTTGATATTCTGGCAAGAGAGCCGTTCTGGGAGATTGGCATGGACTACAATCACGGTACCGGACACGGTGTGGGCTATGTGCTCAATGTTCATGAGGGACCAAACAGCTTTCACTGGAAGCAGTACCCGGGCAGAACCGCAGAGCGTGTGATAGAAGAGGGCATGGTCACTACAGACGAGCCGGGCATCTATTTAGAGGGCAAATTCGGTATTCGTACAGAGAATGAGCTTATCTGCCGAAAGGGTGAGAAAAATGAGTATGGCCAGTTTATGTATTTTGAGAATCTGACCTATGTACCGATAGATCTCGATGCGATTGATCCAAATCAGATGACAGACAGGGAAAAAGGATACCTGAATGCTTATCATGCTAGAGTTTATGAGCTTGTTTCACCATTTTTGAATGATGAGGAGGCTCAGTGGCTTAAGAAATATACAAGAGCTATTTAACATTACTGCCTGCACTGCAGTGTGACCGGCAGCGATTACAACAATATTAAGTAATAAGGAAAGTATAAAATGAGTGAAAAGCTTGTACTTATAGACGGACACAGTATTTTAAACAGGGCATATCACGGGCTGCCTGATCTGACCAATTCAGAGGGACTTCACACAAATGCAGTCTATGGTTTTTTGAATATCATGTTCAAGATTCTTGACGAGGAAAAGCCAGACTATCTGACGGTGGCATTTGATGTGCATGCGCCGACGTTTCGCCACAGAATGTTTGATGCGTACAAGGGCACGAGAAAGCCTATGGACGAGGAGCTCAGGCAGCAGGTGCCTATGATAAAGGAAATGCTTACCGCTATGGGCATTAAAATCGTGGAAAAGGAAGGCTATGAGGCCGACGATATACTTGGAACCTTATCTGTCAGGGCAGAAAAGGCCGGTATGGATGTCGCCATCATTTCCGGAGACAGAGACCTTTTGCAGCTTGCGACAGACCATGTCATGGTAAGGATTCCAAAGACCAAAAAGACAGGAACCGAGATAGAAAACTACAATACAGCAGATGTTATCGAAAAGTACGGCGTCACTCCAAAGGAGTTTATCGATGTAAAGGCTCTGCAGGGAGATACGTCTGATAATATTCCCGGGGTACCCGGTATCGGCGAAAAGACAGCAGGCGCACTTATAGCAAAATATCACTGTATAGAGGCAGTACATGAGGACGCTGAGAATGTAAAGCCGCCAAGGGCTTCAAAGAATATAGTGGAGTATTGGGAGCAGGCGCTTATGAGCAAGGAGCTTGCGACAATCATACTTGATGCGCCGGTTGACTATGAATTTTCTGATGCAAAGCTTAGTGGCGGAGTAGAGTCACTCTACACGGAGGAAGCCTTTTTACTGTGCAAAAGATATGAATTCAAAAACATGCTGTCACGGTTTAATGTGGAGGCTCCTAAAAACAATGCCGAGGAGCATTTTGTGGTAGTAAGGGACTTAAAGACTGCAGAGAGAGTATTTGAGAAGGCAAAGGACAAGGAGGTCGCTTTTGCGGTAGTACCTGGAGAGTCTTTGGGAAACAGCGAAAGTGATGGACAGCTAAGTCTGTTTTCGGAGCCGGTTTCTAACGATTATCTTGCTGTTTCGATTTGTTTTTCAGATGAGGACATTTATTTTATCTGTACAGGTGATGAGATTTCAAGCAGCTTCATCGATGAAAAACTAAATACCCTGGAAGTAAAGTCATGGATATCACCGGATTTAAAGACCAATCTGCACAGATTTAAGAGCAAAGAGATAAAGGCAGATGACAGAGGCAGATATTTTGACATGATGGTGGCTGCATACCTTATCAATCCTCTTGTCGGGGAGTATCCCTATGATGCGGTTGCAAAGGACTATCTGGGGCTTATGCTCTCATCTAAAAAGGATTATCTGGGAAAGCTTGATTTCACCCGGATGATGAAGGAGGATGAGAAAAAGGCAGTGGACTGTGCCTGCTACGAGGTGTATACTGCCTGGAAATCAAAGCCGGTTCTTTTGCAGAAGCTAAAGGAAATGGATATGCTCACGCTTTATAAAGATATCGAGCTCCCGCTCGTTTTCGTGCTGTATGATATGGAAAACGAGGGTATAAGGGCTGATGGAATAAAGCTTAAGGAGTATGGAGACAAGCTTGCTGTTTCGATAACTGAGCTTGAAAAGAAAATATATGAGGCAGCAGGTGAAGAGTTTAATATAAATTCGCCAAAGCAGCTTGGGGTCATTCTCTTTGAAAAGCTTGGACTGCCAAATGAAAAGAAGACAAAGACCGGTTATTCGACTGCGGCAGATGTGCTTGAAAAGCTGGCGCCGGAGTATCCGATTGTTGCAGATATTCTGGAATACAGACAGCTCACAAAGCTAAAGAGCACATATGCTGACGGACTTTCGGGATATATTGCATCCGATGGCAAAATCCATACTACCTTAAATCAGACAATCACTGCGACAGGCCGTCTTTCAAGCACAGAGCCTAATCTGCAGAATATCCCGATAAGGATTGAGCTGGGCAAGCTTATCAGAAAGGTATTTCTGCCTGAGGATGGAGATTTGTTTGTTGATTCAGACTACTCGCAGATCGAGCTTCGGGTGCTGGCAGCGCTTTCAGGGGATGAAAGGATGATAGAGGCCTTTAAGAATGGTCAGGATATCCACAGAAGTACAGCATCCCTTGTGTTTGACACACCGTTTGATGAGGTCACAGACCTTCAAAGACGAAATGCCAAGGCGGTAAATTTTGGCATCGTTTATGGTATCAGCGCGTTTGGTCTGTCTAACGACCTGGGGATTTCAAGGAAAGATGCACAGGGCTATATAGACAGCTATTTTGTCAAATATCCAAAGATTAAGGAGTTTTTGGATCAGACGGTTTTGGATGCCAAGAAAAATGGCTATACAAAGACCATGTTTGGGCGTATCAGACCGATTCCCGAGCTGAACTCGAGCAATTTCATGCAAAGACAGTTTGGAGAGAGAGTTGCGATGAACTCACCTATTCAGGGTACAGCAGCCGATATCATAAAGATTGCCATGATACGTGTGCATGACAGGCTTCTTGACGAGGGCTTAAAGTCAAGACTTATCCTTCAGGTGCATGATGAGCTTTTAATTGAGACAAAGGAAGTTGAGAAGGATAAAGTGATTAAGCTTCTGGAGAAAGAGATGCGTGGTGCGGTGGACATGAAGGTATCCATGGAGGTGGGCACCGAGTGTGGCTATGACTGGTATGATGCGCATTGATGACAGAAAAGGAAACAGTATGATTTTTATAGGAATAACAGGTGGTGTAGGTGCCGGAAAATCGGCAGTGCTTAGCTATCTTAGGGAACTTGATGGCGTAAGGGTCATGCTCTCCGATGAGATAGCACATGAGCTGATGGAGCCGGGAAGCGACTGCTACAACAGATTAAAGGAATTGTTTGCAGAGGAACCGATATGGCTTGAGGACGGGCATTTTGACAGACCGGCACTTGCCGGAGTGATTTTTTCGAATGACAAAAAAAGAGAGCTTTTAAATGAAGTAGTGCATCCTGCAGTAAAGGAATATGTGCTTAATGCAGTTAAAGAGGCAAAAAAAGAAGGTCTTTTTATGCTTGTGCTTGAAGCAGCACTCCTTATAGAGGAGGGATATGGTGAAATCTGCGACGAGCTGTGGTATATTTATGCAAGTGAAGAAGTCAGAAGAAAAAGACTTAAGTCATCACGCGGATATTCAGATGAGAAGATAGACAGCATCTTTGCAAGTCAGCTTAAAGAAGCTGAGTACAGAAGGCACTGCAAGGAGGTTATCGATAATGATGGAGATATCGAAAATACGATAGCTTCAATAAATAAAGCGCTTAGCAAATACAAGGAGTAGTGGAGATGAACAATGTATTCGGTTTGGATATTGGTACAAGAAATGTTGTAGGAACTGTCGGCTATCAGACTGATGACAAGGAATTTGTGGTTACAGCACAGTATGTCAGGGAGCATGAGACCAGAGCGATGCTTGACGGTCAGATACATGATATAGGCAGGGTGGCAAAAACCATTAAGGAAGTAAAGGACGAGCTTGAAAAACAGACAGGACAGCCACTTGAAGAGGTGTGTATAGCAGCCGCAGGACGAGTATTAAAGACTGTCACGACGCATGTGGAGTATGAGTATGCGCAGGAGTCTGTGGTGACCGGCGAGGATGTCCATACGCTTGACCTGCTTGGCATAGAAAAAGCACAGGAGGCACTCAAGGAGGTTAACGATACAAGCTATAAGTTTTACTGTGTGGGATATTCTACAGTCAAATTCTTTTTGAATGATGAGGTGTTTATCAGCCTTGAGGGGCATAAGGCAAACAAAATAGGCGAGGATATCATAGTTACATTTCTGCCGGAGGATGTGGTAGACGGACTGTATGCGGCAGTGGGACAGGCCGGGCTTAGTGTAGCCAATATGACATTGGAGCCTATCGCCGCTATCAATGTGGCAATTCCGGAGAACTATCGTATGCTTAATATCGCACTTGTCGATGTGGGAGCCGGAACGAGTGATATCTCAATCACAAGAGACGGAAGTATCATAGCCTATGGCATGATACCGCATGCAGGAGATGAGCTGACAGAAGTTATTGTGCAGCATTTCCTCGTGGATTTCAATATGGCGGAGAGCATCAAGCTTCAGTCTACGACAAGTGATACGGTTACATACAAGGATATCATGAGCATCGAGCACACAATTCCTGCAAAGGATGTCTGGGATGTGGCAGCACCTGTTGTTGATAATATTGCGCAAGAGGTATCGACTAAAATCAGAGAGCTAAACGGTGACAAAACAGTGAGTGCCTGCTTTGTAGTCGGAGGCGGAGGCAAGATACACGGCTTCACGGAAAAGCTTGCGGAAGACCTTGACCTGCCGGAGGAAAGAGTCGCTCTAAGAGGTGAGGAAGTGCTTGGCGATGTGACCTTTGAGCAGGAGGATATTAAGAAGGATCCGCTTCTTGTCACTCCAATTGGTATATGTCTGAATTATTATGACCAGAGAAATAATTTTATTATGGTCAGATTCAACGGTGAGAGAATAAAGCTCTATGACAATAACAGGCTTACAATAGTCGATGCGGCGCTTCAGGCGGGATTTCCAAACGATGAGCTGTTTCCAAAGCGCGGCACCCCGATAAACTTTACGGTAAACGGTGTGGCAAGGCTTGTAAGAGGCGAGGCCGGAGATGGTGCAGTGGTGACCATGAACGGAAAGCCAGCAAGCATCAACACACCGCTTGAGCCAAACAGTGAGATAGTCATCGAGCCGTCCACAGCAGGAGAGGCAGCAGTGTATAAGATATCGCAGCTTGATGAGTACAATCATTCTGTCATTACTTTTATCATAAACGGCAGAAGGGTTTCATGTCCTAGGTTTGTCCAGGTAAACGGAGAACTTGAGCCGGAGGATTACAGCATCAGGGAAAATGATGTGATTGAGACAAGAAATTACTATACAGTGCGCCAGATTGCGCAGTTTATGGACCTCGTTATTGACACAGACCAGATGATATTTGTAAACAATGAAGAGGCAGGTCTCGACACTCTTGTATACGAAAATTTCTCTGTTGAGTGGAAAACAGATGAATATGGTGTTGCAAGAATCGACAATAACACTTATAATGACACACAAGAGTCTGATTCAGATGAGGCTTCGGTCTTAGCAGAGCGGGATGCAAACAGCACAGAGTCAGACAACACAGTGACCAGAACATCAGAGCAGATGATGAATCAGGTGCTCGATGAGCTGCATGATGATTTTGCTAAAGAAGCTGAAGCATCTGCTGTGCCGGAAAACGAATTGCCGGAAAATGAATTGCCAAAAAATGATATACAGGAAGAAATACACGAAGAAGACTCATCAAAAAATACAGTTACAGTAATTGTAAACGGTGAGCCTGTAGAGCTGTCCGGCAAGGATACATATATATTTGTCGATATATTTACCCATATCTCATTTGATTTACAGGCAGGAAAGGGCAGGGCAATAGCCACTGTAATAAATGGCAGAGATGCCCAGTTTTCCGAGGAGCTTCATGAGGGAGACAAAATAGAATTATACTGGAAAGAGAATTAACATGTTAGAATTATGCAGCATTGCCAGCGGCAGCAGTGGAAACTGTATATGCGTGGGTACGGATGATTGTCATGTGCTCATAGACGCGGGCATCAGCGGTAAGAAAATAGAAAACGGACTGAATGAATTTGATATGACTGCCACAGATATGCATGGGATTCTCGTGACACATGAGCATATAGACCATATCGCAGGGCTTGGTGTCATGGCAAGACGCTATCATATGCCGATTTATGCAACAAAGGCCACAATCGGGGCCATAAAATGCACAAAATCCGTTGGAAATATAGATGATGAGCTGTTTCATCCTATTGAGGCAGGCGTCGATTTTACGATAGGTGATATAGAGTTTGAGCCGCTTCACATATCACATGATGCGGCTGATCCTGTCGCGTACAGATTTAAAAACGAAAATCATGCGATGGCAGTCGTGACAGACCTTGGCACGTATGATGATGCACTGGTTTCAAAGCTTCAGAACCTGGATGGGCTGCTGCTTGAAGCCAATCATGATATAAATATGCTCCAGACAGGGGCATATCCGTATCCGCTCAAGCGCAGAATCATGGGTGACAGCGGACATTTGTCGAATGAGAGAAGCGGGCAGTTGTTATGCGAGCTTCTTCATGATAAATTTGGCTCAGTAATACTGGGACACCTTAGTAAAGAAAATAACTACGAAAAGCTGGCGTATGAAGCCGTCAGGCTTGAGGTCACAATGGGAGACAATCCATATAAGGCAAGTGATTTCCCTATGTATGTGGCCAAGAGAGACAGGGCATCAGACCGCATAGCCGTAGAATAAGAGAACAGGAGAATAAGTTGTTATGGATAACACAAAGAACAAAGTAATCATCACAGTTGTCGGAAAAGACACAGTAGGAATCATCGCAAAGGTATGTACATATCTGTCAGAGGGCAGTGTAAACGTGCTTGATATCTCACAGACTATCGTTTCAGGTTATTTCAACATGATGATGATTGTGGATATGGCAAATGCTACAGCTTCATTTGCAGAGATTTCTGACCAGCTTGATGCACTTGGAGAAGAAATTGGTGTAACAATAAAGTGTCAGAAGGAAGAAATCTTTGAGATGATGCATCGAATCTAGTTTAGCATAAAAATGTCATACACAGTTAAAGGAGAACAGCAAAATGATAAATATTGGTGAAGTAATTGAGACCAATGACATGGTGGAGAAGGAAAATCTTGACGTGCGTACAATCACACTCGGTATCAGCCTGCTCGACTGTATAGACTCAGACCTTGCAAAGGTAAATGAGAATATTTACAATAAGATTACAACACTTGCAAAGAATCTTGTATCAACAGGAAAAGAGATAGAGAACAACTACTGTATCCCTATCGTAAACAAACGTATTTCAGTTACACCTATCGCCCTTGTCGGCGGTGCGGCCTGCAAGAGCTCAGAGGATTTTGTTACAATAGCAAAGACACTTGACAGAGCTGCCAAAGAGGTAGGTGTCAACTTCATCGGTGGATATTCAGCACTTGTGTCAAAGGGCATGACAAAGGCGGATGAGCTTTTAATCAAATCCATCCCTCAGGCAATGCTTGAGACAGACCTGGTATGCAGCTCTGTAAATGTTGGCTCTACAAAAACCGGAATCAACATGGATGCAGTAAAGCTGATTGGCGAGATGATAAAGGAGACAGCAGAGGTGACAAAGCACCTTCCTGTATCAGGCTGTGCCAAGTTTGTAGTATTCTGCAACGCTCCTGATGACAATCCGTTTATGGCAGGAGCCTTCCATGGTGTGACAGAGGCTGATGCTATCATCAATGTAGGTGTCAGCGGACCGGGAGTAGTAAAGACTGCTCTTGAAAAGGTAAGAGGCGAGAATTTTGAGGTGCTCTGTGAGACAATCAAGAAGACAGCCTTCAAGGTTACACGAGTAGGACAGCTTGTGGCAAAGGAGGCTTCAAAGAAGCTTGGAGTGCCATTTGGAATCATAGACCTCTCACTTGCACCTACACCGGCTATCGGAGACTCTGTAGCCGATATTCTCTGTGAGATAGGCTTAGAGAGAGCCGGAGCTCCGGGAACAACAGCTGCACTTGCACTCTTAAACGATCAGGTGAAAAAGGGCGGTATCATGGCATCATCATATGTCGGCGGACTCTCAGGTGCCTTTATTCCTGTATCAGAGGATCAGGGAATGATAGATGCCGTAAACGATGGTGCACTCACTCTCGAAAAGCTTGAGGCTATGACCTGTGTGTGCTCAGTGGGACTTGACATGATTGCAATCCCGGGCGATACAAAGGCCACTACAATTTCAGGAATTATCGCAGATGAAATGGCTATCGGTATGATAAATCAAAAGACAACAGCCTGCAGACTGCTTCCGGCAATCGGAAAGGATGTAGGTGATGTGGTAGAAATCGGAGGACTCCTTGGAAGTGCACCGGTTATGCCGGTAAACAGATTCTCTTGTGATGCATTTGTAAACCGTGGAGGAAGAATCCCGGCACCTATTCACAGCTTTAAAAATTAGTAAATAGTGGCATTGTTTACAAGCATGTACTTATAAGAATAACTTATAAGTGCATGCTTATTTTAAAGTGGTACTTGACAATGACAAAAATACATGATTAAATAAAGACAGTTATATGACTGACGGAAGTGGATAACCACATGGAGTATAACAGTTGATTGCCGACCGTCTGGGCGCACATTTTTATAAGTTTCATGCAGAGCTTTATATTATTATGTGTGTTCAGACGGTCTTTTTTTTCCGGCAGGCCCGAGTAATTTGGGGATGCAGACCACATTATCAGAAAACATGGAGGATGACATGGAAAGAGTATCATTAGCAAAGGAATTATCAAGCACAACATACCCTGGCAGAGGTATCGTAATCGGTCGCACAAAGGATGGTAAGAAGGCTGTAACAGCATACTTTATCATGGGCAGAAGCGAAAACAGCCGCAACAGAGTATTTGTAGAGGATGGCGAGGGCATCAGAACACAGGCATTTGACCCTTCAAAGCTTGAGGATCCAAGTCTTATCATTTACGCACCTGTAAGAGTGCTCGGCAACAAGACAATTGTCACAAACGGTGATCAGACAGATACTATCTATGAGCTGATGGACAAGCAGCAGACATTTGAGCAGGCCTTAAGGACAAGAGAGTTTGAGCCTGACGCTCCTAACTATACACCTAGAATTTCAGGAATCATGCATATTGACAATGGCGAGTTCAACTACGCTATGTCAATCTTAAAGAGCAATAACGGCAATCCTGATGCATGCAACAGATATACATTTGCATACTCAGCACCGGTTGCAGGAGAGGGACATTTTATCCATACATATATGGGCGATGGAAATCCACTGCCAAGCTTTGAGGGTGAGCCTACATGGGTAGACATCGAGGGAGATATCGATGAGTTTACTGATATGGTATGGGAGAACCTTAACGAGGACAATAAGGTATCACTTTTTGTCAGATATATTGATATCGCAACAGGCGAGTATGAGAGCAGAATCGTAAACAAAAACAAATAAAACACTATATAAACGGTCAAATATACAAGATAAGCAGATAAAAACAGGAGAACAGAAAAATGCAGGAATACGAATTAAAATACGGATGTAATCCAAATCAGAAACCGGCCAGAATATTTATGAAGGAGGGAGAGCTTCCTATAAAAGTGCTTAACGGCAGAGCCGGATATATCAACTTCCTTGATGCCTTTAACGGATGGCAGCTTGTAAGAGAGCTTAAGAAGGCAACAGGTCTTCCAGCCGCAACATCCTTCAAGCATGTTTCACCTGCAGGTGCAGCAGTAGGACAGCCGCTTTCAGATGTGGAGAAAAAGATTTACTGGGTTGATGATATGGATATTGAGTTTACACCACTTGCAAATGCATACATCAGGGCAAGAGGAGCTGACAGAATGTCATCATTTGGTGATTTTATTTCACTTTCAGATGTATGTGACAAGAGCACTGCACTTGTAATCAAGAGAGAGGTATCAGACGGTGTTATCGCTCCGGGCTACACAGACGAGGCTCTTGAGATTTTAAAGGCTAAGAAAAAAGGCAATTACTGTGTTATAGAGATTGATCCGTCATATGAGCCGGCACCTATTGAGAGAAAGGATGTATTTGGCATCACATTTGAGCAGGGCAGAAACGAGCTTCATATTGATGATGATTTCTTCTCAAATATTGTGACAGAGAACAAGGAGCTCACAGAGCAGGCTAAGATTGATCTGGCAATCTCTATGATTACTTTAAAGTACACACAGTCCAACTCTGTATGCTATGTAAAGGGCGGCCAGGCAATCGGTATCGGAGCAGGCCAGCAGTCTCGTATCCACTGTACAAGACTTGCAGGCTCAAAGGCAGACAACTGGTGGCTTCGTCAGTCTCCACAGGTGCTTGGACTTCAGTTCGTGGATGGTATCAGACGTGCAGACCGCGACAATACTATTGACCTTTATATCGGTGAGGATTATATGGATGTGCTTGCAGAGGGCGAGTGGCAGAAGTTCTTCAAGGTAAAGCCGGACGTATTTACAGCAGAGGAGAAGAGAGCGTGGCTTGACAAGAATACAGATGTAGCACTTGGCTCTGATGCATTCTTTCCATTTGGTGACAACATTGAGCGTGCTCACAAGAGTGGCGTGAAGTATGTAGCCCAGCCGGGTGGATCTGTGAGAGATGACCATGTTATTGATACATGTAATAAGTATGGTATGGTAATGAGCTTTACAGGAATCAGACTTTTCCATCACTAATCACAAGGTATAGCGGTTATTAAGCTGAATTTAAGCACAATAAGTAATTCAATAATAGAGGACTTCATGATATAATTACAGTATACATTTTACACAGTAGTTAATCATGGAGTCTTTTTATGTCATTACAGTTTATCACAGGTAATTCAGGAAACGGAAAAACAAAATATCTCTTTAACAGGATAGTGAAAGAGGCAAAGGCAAACCCAAGGGACAATTATCTTGTAATAGTGCCTGAGCAGTTTACAATGCAGACGCAGAGACAGCTTGTAGATTTGTCGGAGAATAAAGCTATCATGAATATAGATGTGCTAAGTTTTAAGCGCTTAGCCTACAGAGTGTTTGATGAGCTTGGAATCACAAATCTCACGGTGCTTGAGGAGACGGGTAAGAACCTTGTACTCAGAAAGCTTGCGGCACAGGAGGCGGATAAGCTTGGCGTAATAGGCAGAAACTTAAACCGCATCGGCTATATAAGCGAGGTAAAGTCACTGCTTTCGGAGCTTGTGCAGTACAATATATCACCTGAGGAGCTCGGAAGATATATTGCCTCAGGCAGGCTATCGGATACACTTTCAGATAAGCTTAAGGATGTGCTCGTGCTCTATGAAGCATTTGAGAAGTTTATGCAGGACAAATATATCACTGCAGAGGAAATACTTAATGTGCTTAGCAATGTGGCGGAGGAGTCTGCCATTCTTAGAAATTCAGTCATTGCATTTGATGAATTTACCGGATTTACACCTATACAGAACCAGCTCATCAAAAAGCTCTTTGTCATTTCAAAGAAAATATATGTAACGCTCACAATAGACTGTCGTGAGGATATCTTTAAGAGCAGAGGCATGCAGGAGCTGTTTGACATGCCAAAAAGGACAGTGAAATCACTCACCGAAATGGCAGCGTTTTATGGCATAGAAGTCGAGGAACCTATTATCCTTGATAAAAACTACCGGCTTGCAGAAAACGAAGAGCTAAGCTTTATGGAACAGCAGCTTTTCAGAAAACGAAGATGCTCCTTTGAAAAAGTACCAAAGCACATTCATATAGACTGTCTGCGTGACCCGAAGCAGGAGCTGACAAAGATAGCCAGAAGAATTAATGAGCTTGTAAGGAACGAAAACCTGCGCTACCGCGATATTGCTATAGTCACAGGAGATGTGAATATATATGTAGGTTATGTGCGTGAAATATTTGACAAATACAATATTCCTTACTTTATCGATGCCACACAGGAGATACTTTTCCATCCGTTTATTGAGTTTATCAGGTCAATACCCGATATTGCGGCACAAAATTTCTCGGCAGATGCGGTGTTCAGATTTTTGCGGTGCGGCTTTACGGAGCTTTCGGCCAGTGAAATAGATGTACTTGAAAACTACGTGCTCGCCTGTGGAGTAAGAGGTAAAAGCGCATGGGACAAAAAGTGGGTCAGGCTGCCAAAGCATAAGGCAGGCTATGACCTTGAGCTTTTAAACCAAAGCAGGGAGTATATAATGGAGCTGCTAAAGCCGGTATATCAGGTGTTTTCCGATAAAAAGTCAACGGTAAAGGACTATGTGCTCGCTATATATAAGCTGATAGTTTTGCTTGATATACCTGATAAGCTTGCAAAAAAGGAGCAGGCACTGCTTGATGCAGGGGACCAGACCGCATCAAAGGAATATGGACAGATATACAAAATAGTCATGCAGCTCTTTGAAAAATATGTGGCGGTGCTGGGTGATGAATGTATGGATGCAGAGGAATTTACACAGATACTGGATGCAGGACTGGATGCGGCAGATGTAGCAGTCATACCGCCGGGATACGACACCGTGACCATCGGAGATATTGAGAGAACGCGTCTGACCAACATAAAGGTCATGTTTTTTGCAGGCGTAAACGATGGGATTGTTCCAAAGGCGGCAGGAAGAGGAGGCATTATATCACAGTATGAGAGAGAGGCACTTAAGGAGCTGGATATAGAGCTTGCGCCCGGGGCAAGAGAGCAGGCATTTATACAGAGGTTTTATCTGTATCTGAACATGACAAAGCCATCCAGGGAGCTTTATATCAGTTATACGAGACTTGACAGTGAAAAAAAGGCTGCCCAGCCATCGTATCTCATAGGTATATTAAAGGGGATGTTTCCGGAGCTTGTCGTGACTGAGACAGAGGATGTAGAACAGCTTTTGGATATATCAAGCAGGCAGAGTGCTCTGGATTATCTGCTGTCAAATGAGGTGGATGACAGATGGTGCGAGATTGCAGCAGCGGTGATGCTCTATGACGCAGCAGTCAGTGATGCAGGGGAATGTAATGAAGTAGACGATAAAGAATTTACTCAAAAAAATTCCGTGGAGCGGCTCATAAATGCAAGGTTTGAGCATTATTCAAAGGATCCGATTAGCCGAAATGTGGCAAGAAGCATATACGGCAGACACATGGAGGGCAGTATCACGCGCTTTGAGCAGTTTGCCAGATGTGCATATGCGCATTTTTTAAATTATGGATTGAGGCTTACAGAGCGTGAGGAGAGCGGCTTTACATCCCTTGATATGGGTAATATATACCATGAAGCACTGGAAAGATACAGTAAGAAGCTTGATAGGGAGAGTACTGACTGGTTTAGCGTGACAGATGCAAAAAGAGATGAGCTTGCGATGGAAGCAATAAATGAGGTGATTGATGAGTATGCAGGCTTTGGCATATTTGATACAGCGGAAAGCCAACATTCGATATCACATATGAAGGCGGTCTTTAAGCAGACAGTATGGGCACTCACAACCCAGATACGAAGAGGCAGCTTTGTGCCTGAGAGGTTTGAGTTTTCCTTTTACGAGAGCCTTGATATGGCAAATGATGTGACGGTTGATATAAAGGGACGCGTGGACAGGACTGACACATATACGGATGAGGGCAGGCTTTTTGTGAAGGTACTGGATTACAAGTCGGGAAATACAGTTTTTGACCTGGTGAAGCTGTATTATGGCACGCAGCTTCAGCTTGCAGTGTACATGGACGCTGTCATGGAACAAAAGAAAGAGGCACTAAAGCAGGTAAGTGTGGAGCCGGGCGGTATGCTGTACTATCACATCGACGATCCTGTAATTGATTTAAAGGATGTGACACCGGGCACTGAGCTGTCTGAGAAAGAAATCAATCAGATGATATTAAAGAAGCTCAAGCCTGACGGGCTTATCAACTCTGACGAAAAGGCATACAGAGGCATGGACAGGGACTTTGAGAAAAGCTCTGACGTAATCCCTGTCACCTTAAAAAAGGATCAGACACCGGCTGCAGGCTCAAAGGTGGCAAACGCCGAAGAGTTTGATGTGATAACAAGGTTTGCGCGAGAGAAGCTTCGCGAGATAGGAAGAGAAATATACGATGGAAATGTTGACGTCAATCCTATCAAGAACAAGAAAATAGACAGCTGCGCATATTGCGCTTTTCAGGCCATATGCAGGTATGATTCAAGGATACCGGGCTTTAGCGAAAGAAGCTTTAACGGTGACAATAAGGAAGATGTACTTGATAAAATGCGTACACAGATTGCAGCGGCAGAGCATAAAGCATGCTATGGAGATAATAATATAAAGCCATAATCGGGAGACATAATATGGATGTTAAATGGACCAGTGAACAGAAAAAGGTTATAGATTTAAGAGACAGGGATATACTTGTATCGGCGGCAGCGGGCTCAGGAAAGACAGCTGTACTCGTTGAGCGTATAGTAAACAGAATATGTGTGGATAATCCGCCGGTGGATATCGACAGGATGCTTGTGGTGACGTTTACCAAGGCTGCAGCTGCTGAGATGAGGGAGCGTGTCAGTCGTGCGATAGACAGCTTGAAGGAGCAAAAGCCGGACGATGAGAACCTGCAGAGGCAGTCGACACTGGTTCACAATGCGCTTATCACGACAATCGATTCGTTTTGTCTGTTTGTGGTGCAGAATAATTTCGCACAGCTTAATCTGGATCCTGATTTCAGAATCGGTGACCAGGCAGAGCTTAAGCTTATGCTAAAGGATGCTTTGGCACAGGTATTTGAGGACAATTATGCAAGAGAAGACAACGAGGCATTTATCAACCTTATAGACACCTACAGCAAGGGGAGAAATGACTCTGCCGTCAGGCAGATGGTGGAGGATATCTACTATAAGGCGGGCAGCTCATCATGGCCGAGAAAGTGGATGAACAGTCTCCTAAGGCTCTATGATATAAAGTCAGCTAAACAGCTTGAGGACTCAGAAATCATTAAGGAGATAGTGGATTACAGCAGGGTGCTTTTGGAGGAGGCTGTTCAGGAGCTTACAATGGCGAAAGACCTGGCATCAGCTACACCAGGGCTTGAAAAGTATGCGCTTACACTTTCAGAGGATATAGCATTGTTTGATGGAATGGCGGATGTGACAGGCTATGTCGGCATGCAGGAGTTCTTAAACAAAATATCCTTTGGCAGAATTGCTGTCATCAGGAAATTTGACGGAGACGAGAAGAAAAAGGAGCGCGTGAAAAGTATGCGCGATGCTACCAAGAAGAAGGTAGACGGAATAAAGCAGAAATACTTTGGCATGTCAATTGAGCTTATGTATGAGCAGCTGGGGCGTCAAAGACCATTTGTTAAAGAGCTGATAAGGCTCTCACTTGAGTTTTATGATGCGATGGAGGCTGTAAAGACAAGAAAAAGAGTATTTGATTTTTCTGATATAGAGCATTTTGCGCTTCGCATACTGGTGGATGAACAGACACTGGAGCCCACAGAGACGGCGCGTGAGTTTTCAAAACATTTTGAGGAAATCATGATTGACGAGTATCAGGACTCAAACCAGGTGCAGGAGGATATACTTACCGCTATTTCAAGAGAGCATCAGGGAGTCGGCAACATGTTTATGGTGGGCGATGTAAAGCAGAGCATATACAGGTTTCGAATGGCGCGCCCTGAGCTGTTTATGGAAAAATACAACACATATACATCAGATGACAGTGCACACCAGAGAATAGACCTGCATAAAAATTTCAGAAGCAGGAATGAGGTGTTAGACTTTACTAACGACATATTCTACAAAATCATGGCAGCAGATTTGGGCAATGTGCAGTATGATGACGATGCGGCACTGTATCCCGGTGCAAGCTATCCAAAGGAGACGATGCGTCCTGAGCTTTTGCTTGTTGACTATAAGGATGAGGATCTGTCTGAAATTATAGAGGATGAGGATGGAGATAAGGTGCAGATAGAGGCACTTTTGATTGCAAACCGTATCAGGAGTTTGATGGAAAACGGCATGGTGACCGATAAAAAGACAGGGCAGCTAAGAGACGTGCAGTACAGGGATATAGTGATACTTTCGAGAAGTGTTGCAACCTGGGGCAATACAGTGGCAGCAGTATTAAAGGACTGTGATATTCCGGCGCATGTAGAGTCGAATACAGGCTACTTTTCATCGTATGAGATACAGGTTATTCTGTCGATGCTTCGCATACTCGATAATCCGCTGCAGGATATTCCGATGGCAGCAGTGCTTGCCTCGCCTATCGTGGGCATGGATGATGAGGAGCTGGCACAGATTAGGTCTGCCTTTAAGGGGGTAAGCTTTGCACAGGCTGCACTTAGCGCCATGGCAGGTGAGGATGGCTATGAGGACGAGAAGCTTAAAGCCTTCGCTTTGGTATTTGAGAGACTAAGAGGTGCTGTAGCTGATACGCCAATCCATGAGCTTTTGTACAGGATGCTTGATGAGACAGGCTTTTACAGGTATGCATCGGCCATGCCGGCAGGAAAACGGCGCAGACAGAATATAGATATGCTGATTGAGATGGCCGCAGCCTATGAAAAGACCAGCTACAAGGGGCTGTTTCACTTTGTCAGGTACATAGATATACAGCAGAAATACGAGATAGACTACGGAGAGGCCGATACCGCAGGCGAGAATGACGATGTGGTGCGCATTATGACAATCCATAAGAGCAAGGGTCTTGAGTTTCCTGTAGTGTTTGTTTCAGGGCTTGGCAAGGGCTTTAACACGCAGGACACAAAATCAGACCTGGTGATACATGAAAAGCTTGGGCTTGGCCTTGTGGAAAAAACAAAAAGCCCAAGGACAAAGCGACCATCACTAATCAGAAATGAGATAGAAAGCCGCATTAAAAGGGAAAATCTGGGAGAGGAGCTGCGTGTGCTGTATGTAGCGCTCACCAGGGCGAAGGAAAAGATTATCCTGACAGGGGGACTTTCAAATGCCCAAAAATCCTTTGAGAAGTATAGAGGCAATGTAAATGCGAACCAGCCAATAAGCTTTGGACAAAGGGAGGGAGCAGGGTGTTACCTGGACTGGATTATACCTGCCATGCTGTCGTACCCGGATAAGTATACGGTATCCACAGTTGATGCAACAGAGTTCGCTGCACGAACTGCGATGGATATGGCGGCAAACGATATATCAAAAGCGCAGCTTATTGGGCACATAAGTGCAGCGGATGAAACAAAAGCCAAAGAGCTCGCAGAGGAATTTGATTTTGAGTATGCATATGCTTCTGATATAACTAAAAAAAGCAAATATTCGGTATCTGAGCTGAAGCATGACTCTATGGTTGAAAAGTACGACAGCACAGAGAGGGAGGCAGAGCGTCCTAAGTTCCTTTTGGAGGAGAAGGAGACGTATGTGCCGGACTTTGCGAGGGATGATGAGGCAGGCGGTGCTTCTAATGAAAGCAAAGAGCTTAAAAATGCAGCAGGTGTGAATCAGGGAGCGCTGCGCGGAACTGCAGTGCACCGTGTCATGGAGTGTCTGGATTTCAAGAGCCTGTGTGATATAGATACAAAAGACCATGTGGCAGTCAGTGCATTTGTGAAGAAAAGCATGGATGAAATGCTAAAAAAGGGCCTTATCACAGATGACATGTACAGGCTGACCAGACCAAAGCTTATAGAGCAGTTTATATCATCAGATGTGGCAGCGCGTATGGCACAGGCGGATAAGAGAGGCGATTTGTATAAAGAGAAGCCTTTTGTGATGGACTATGAGGGAGTATTGGTTCAGGGAATTATTGATGTATTCTGGCTGGAAAATGATAAAATAGTGCTGCTTGATTATAAGACAGACAGGGTAAATGCTGCTAAAGAGCTTATCGACAGATACAGCACACAGTTAAAACTGTATGCTGATGCACTTGGAAGGATTTTTTCTACAGATGGGAAAAGCATACAGGCGGATGAGAGGCTCATATATTCATTCCGTTTACAGCAGACAATTGTTACCTGTCGTGAATATAAAAAATAGTGGCATGTCACAGCAATCTATTATATAATGTCTAACAGGCGGTACAAAAATATACAATATATTAATACTTCAGACATAATTGCTGTATGAACAGCTGTATATAAAGCCAAAGAAAAGAGATAATTTACATGGAGGAATACAATATGTACGAGTACGATGACGAGGTTTTAGACACATTTTTAAAGAAACAGACACAGCTTTTTAGTGAAGAGGTCGCAGATACTCCGGAGGCTGCAGAGGAATTTTTAGAGGACTGCATGGCTGTGGTATGTAAGAATATAAAAGAAGTAAGAGATTATTTTGATGAGGCAGGCTCAGATATTTCGGGCATGTCAGATGATGAGCTTATGGACCAGAGTGAGGTCTTTGCCATTGCGGACGGCAGATTCCTTGTTGTGGAAGGATAGCAGGTATGAAGTATTTTAAGAAAACGATGTGTATGCTGCTTGCATCAGCGACACTTCTCACCGGCTGCAGTATTGGAGGCAAGGAGATAGTGCTTGATATAAATACCACGAACAGCCATACAGTTTTTTCCGTGGACAATATGAAGTGCGATAAGACGGAGGCACTCATATATTTAGCCAATTACAAAAATCTGTACGGCACTATGTATGATGTAAACCTGCTTGAGACAGATGATGCGTCGAACGTGGAAAAATATATCAGGGATGTCACTGTTGATGAGCTGACGCGCATATACTGCATGGTTTCAATTGCAAAGCAGAAGAAGATTACACTTACAGACAAGGAAAAGAGTAGTGTGTCAAAGGCTGCAAAGGAATACCATGACTCATTAAACGAAGCTGAAAAGAAATTCACAAAGGCTGATTTATCAGACATTGAGAGCGCATACGAGCATTATGCGATTGCGCAAAAGCTGTACAATTCTCTATCGAAGGGCGTTGATACAGAGGTGAGTGATGAGGATGCAAGAGTTATCCATATACAGAAAATCTTTGTAAAGAGCAAGGAGAGCGCAGATTCTGTGGGCCAGAAGCTTTTGTCAAAGGAAGATTTTGCAGCAGTTGCATCAGGCAGCAGTGAGGACAGTCAGACAGAGCTGTATGCGGCAAAGGGGACTCTGCCACAGGAGGTTGAGACTGTAGCATTTGAGCTTGGCGATGGAGAGACATCTGATATGATAAGCACAGATGACGGCTACTATTTCATCAAGTGTATATCCAAGCTGGATCGGGAAAAAACAGAGCAGAACAAGGTCACTATACTGCAAAAGAGACAACAGGAGCAGTTTAATGATGACTACGAGCACTTTGTAAAAAAAGCAGGCTTTAGTTTAAACAATGACCTGTGGGATTCAATCAGTATAAAGGGTGAAAAGGATGTGAAAACAAGCTCCTTTTTTACTGTGTACAATAAATACTTTCAGGCCGACAATTGAACAGGCCGATAATAATTAATAATAGACAGGAGCATATAATATGGACTGGGAATTTGACATCCTGTATGCAATTCAGAGCATCAGAACACCGTTTTTAGACAAGCTAATGGCGTTTTTATCCACCATCGGAAATGCAGGCGCATTGTGGATTGTGATAGGTGTAGTGCTTTGTATTTCAAAAAAATACCGCTGTGGAGGCTTGCAGATGCTTTTGGCAGAGCTTTTGAGCTTTATAGTGGGCAATCTGATAATAAAAAATATGGTCGACAGATTGAGACCATGTCAGATAGATGAGACAGTCAGTCTTATTGTAAATATACCGTTTGACTCATCATTTCCTTCGGGACACACGTTAAACGGTATAACAGCGGCAGTGACACTTATGTTTATAGATAAAAGAATGGGAATACCGGCGATTGTACTTGCGGTACTTATAGCGTTTTCACGTATGTACAACTTCATGCATTTCCCAACGGATATCCTGGCAGGAGCAGTGCTTGGAGTGGTATCGGCTGTGTTTGTGAACTTTTTGTTTAAGAGAGCCGGTAATTAATAAAAAGCTGTACACATGCAGGTCTATGAAACCTGCATAGTGTACAGCTTTTTTATGTGATGTTAACAGTAAAATTACTTTGTTGGATTACTTTGTGAGAAGAAGCATGATATCATTACTTCTCTTTACAAATTTAGTCATCTGGTCAACTGAAAGCGGCTGATTAGAAAGCATTGCAAGGTCGTAAAGCTGCTCAGCAAACATTGGAACGTGCTCAGAATCCTTATTGTCTAAGATGTACTTTACAAGCTCGTTGTTGGCATTTAATGTGAGTGTCTGGTCAGCGGCAAACATGCTTGGATCCATTCCACCCATGCCTCCGGCTGCGTACATCTTCATCATATCCTGCATACGTCTGCCCTGCTCTGAGAGTGTGAGCACAGATGCTACATCTGCGTTCTTAAGGTTTTCTACCTTTACAGTGAGCTTGTCATTGTTCAAAGCCTTTTTGAATACCTCTGAGAGAGTAGTGGTTGCCTCTGTGAGGTCTGCACCGGATTCATCCTTGAGAGACTCTGTGAGGTCTGCATCTATTCTCATGAACTTGTAGTGGTCATTTCTCTGCTCAAGCTGTGTGATGAATGAGGTATCAATATTGTGGTCAAGGATAACAGCGTTCATGCCCTGCTCCTTGAACAGCTTGATATACTGACCCTGCTGTACTACATCTGTGACATAGTAAACTGTATTTTTCTCAGGCTCCTTGTTTTCATCAGTGTTGGTTGAGCTGTCTGCATTTTCATCAGTATTGTCAGCTTTCTTTGTATCATCAGAAGCATCGGCACTTTCTGCATCTGTTTTTTCATCATCCGCAACAGGTGCGAGCAGCTCAGGAAGAGTCTGATACTTGTCATTGATGTCCTTGAAAAGAATATAGTCGTTTATCTTGTCGCAGAACTTCTCGTCCTTTAAGCAGCCAAACTTGATGAATGGGCTGATGTCATCCCAGTATTTCTCATAGGCTTCCTTATCTGTCTTGCACATACCGATGAGCTTGTCAGCTACTTTCTTGGTGATGTACTCAGAAATCTTCTTTACGAAGCCATCATTCTGGAGAGCAGAACGTGATACGTTAAGCGGTAAATCAGGACAATCGATAACACCCTTAAGGAGCATCAAAAACTCCGGAATGACTTCTTTGATATTGTCTGCGATAAATACCTGATTGTTGTAAAGCTTAATAGTTCCCTCGATTGAGTCGTACTCTGTATTGATCTTAGGGAAGTAGAGGATACCCTTTAAGTTGAAAGGATAGTCCATATTCAGGTGAATCCAAAAAAGAGGCTCCTTGTAGTCTAAGAATACCTTTCTGTAAAACTCCTTGTATTCCTCGTCGGTACACTCATTCGGGCTCTTGGTCCAAAGTGGGGTTGTATCATTGAGCGGAACAGGGCGCTTAACGATTTTGAGCTGATCCTTTGCAGGAGATACCTCTACCTGCTCCTTCTCGCCCTTGTCATTTTCTTTTTCCTCGTACTTGGCGTCCTCATGGATTTCCTCGATGACAGTGTCAGTGTCACGCTTGTCGGCTTTGTCTATTGTCTCGTACTCCTCAGGAGCATTTTCCTTTGCAAGGTAAATCTCTGTAGGCATGAAAGAACAGTACTTTTCGATAACCTCACGTGCGCGGTACTCGTTTGCGAACTCAAGACAGTCGTCGTTTAAGTAGAGAGTAATCTCTGTTCCGACGTCGTCCATGTCGCCATCCTCCATATTGTACTCTGTGCCACCGTCACATGACCAGTGTACAGGTGTAGAGCCTTCTTTATAAGAGAGAGTATCGATTGTTACCTCGTCGGCTACCATGAATGCTGAGTAGAAGCCGAGACCGAAATGACCGATAATCTGGTCATCATTTGACTTGTCCTTGTATTTCTCGATGAAGTCTGTAGCACCTGAAAAAGCTATACGGCTTATGTATTCCTCAACCTCATCAGCTGTCATACCAAGACCATTATCTATAATTTTTATTGTCTTTTCGTCAGGGTTTACGAGCACCTGAATCTTGCCCTTATAGTCTGCAGGAAGGGAATATTCACCCATCATGTCGAGCTTTTTGAGCTTAGTGATGGCATCGCAGCCGTTTGAGATGAGCTCACGATAGAAGATATCGTGGTCTGAATATAACCATTTCTTTATAATAGGGAACAGGTTGTCGCTGTCAATTGAAAGATTGCCGTGTTTTTCTGTCATTTTTACACACTCCTTGTTTTTTATTTTACATTTACGCCGCGGTTATGAGCTGTGAAGTTGCGGTGTAGCAGCCAATAATTCCTCAGAGAAAATATGAAGTCAGCCACAGGATTTTGTATGGATAGTTATGCGGCATGCTTTTGGTTGTGCCACTTTGTCCGGTAATGGAACCCTGTGGCAGTTCATATTTTATCTTCGGAACAATTGTCTGTTACCCGCAATGTTAGCTTATTTCCGCGAGTGTAGATTTAGTTAAATGTTTTACACCGCGGCTACGGGCTGTGAGGTTGCGATGTATCAGCCAATAATTCCTCAGAGAAAATATGAAGTCAGCCACAGGATTTTGTATGGATAGTTATGCGGCATGCTTTTGGTTGTGCCACTTTGTCCGGTAATGGAACCCTGTGGCAGTTCATATTTTATCTTCGGAACAATTGTCTGCTACTCGCAAATTTAGCTTATTTCCGCGAGTGTAGGTCATTTATTATTTGTAATAAACCAGCTTGTTATATAAGCATAATAAAATAATAGTTCGCATTATCGGAAAAGTCAATAGAAAATTAGCACTCAAAAATAGTGAGTGCTAACAAAACAACAGAAAACCGCATGAATTGGGCATTTTTGGAATTGTGAAAAGTTTATAAACTTATTTTTCACTGGACATTGTGGCGTAAAAATGCTAGGATTTATTTTATAATTAATATAAATATAAGGAGACTGATATGTTACAGGCAGGTATTAAAGGTAAGAAAGAGATTACAGTGACTTTGGATAAGACAGCGAAGGCTATGGGAAGCGGCACGATGGATGTGTTTGCTACTCCGGCTATGATTGCGCTGATGGAAAATACAGCTTTTGAGAGTGTTGCGTCTGAGCTTGAGGAGGGAAGTGGTACTGTCGGTACTGCACTTGATATTAAGCATGTTTCGGCTACACCGGTTGGCATGAAGGTGACTTGTGAGTCGGAGCTTGTGAAGGTGGATGGTAGAGCGCTCACTTTTTCTGTAAAGGCTTTTGATGAGGCAGGACTCATTGGTGAGGGTACTCATGAGCGTTTTATAGTTTTTGAGGAGAAATTCCAGAAGAAGGCAGATGACAAAGCAAAATAGACAGGATTTAGATAGTGAAACACATAATAAAGCGGCTGATAAAAATACAGCTGAAAAAATAAACACAGAAAAAAGTAAAACACCGGAAATCAAAACGGAGAAACGTAAGGCAGTAGGTGGTGATTGTAAGGAATCTAACATCGAAGGAAAAAGTGCGAGGAAATACAGCAGAAGATGGGATATCATTGTGACCGCCTTTGATTTTGTGACCAATTTTTCAGAGAGCTCTATTTCTGCATACGCAGGGCAGGCAGCCTTCTTTTTGATGCTGTCGTTTTTCCCGTTTTTATTGTTTTTCTTTTCGCTGCTGAGCTGGACACCGCTTACAGAGGCTGATTTTTTGATGTGGGCGAGCTCGTTTATTCCGGAGTCGTTTGGTGACATCATGAAGGATCTGGCAAGTGAGGTGTATGCCAGCGGCACAGGCAGGCTTTCTATTACGATGATTACAGCCGTGTACTTAAGTTCAAAGGCTTTTATTTCGTTTCAGCTTGGGCTTGATGATATGTACCATGTGAAGGAAAACAGAAATTTTATTTTGAGGCGAATATATTCGGTGCTTTACAGTATCGTTTTTGCACTGGCGCTCATTTTTTTACTGGGTATCATGGTGTTTGGAAATATGCTTAGGAAGATGTATTTTTCGAATGTTCATCATATAATTGGAAGTATAATAGGCAGTGTGGTCGATTATCGTCTGGTAATCTGCCTGCCGGTGCTTATTTTATTTTTCTGGGTGATTTATGTGTTTCTGCCAAACAAGAAGCAGAGGGCAAAGTACCAGCTGCCGGGAGCGGTATTTGCGGCTGCGGCATGGATGATTTTTTCGGGAATCTTTTCTGTGTACGTGGATAAATACAATAATTATTCTTCATTTTATGGCACAATGACCACTATTGCGCTTATAATGGTATGGTTATATGGCTGCATGTATGTGCTTTTCATAGGCGGTATAATAAACCGCACATGGGAGGAGCGTATGGAGGCAAAAAAATATTATAAATAGTAAATTCGGAGGCTTCGAATATATGGATAATAATAAAGAAATGATAGAAGGGCTTGTATCACAGATACTTGACGATTATCATGATGACAAAATCATAAATCAGCAGGCACTATTTTCACAGCCAGACAAGGAGGCTGTTTGTGATCTGCTCTCAAAGCTTATTAAGATAATGTATCCGGGCTATTTCAAGGGCACGAGCTTCAGATATTACAACCTGGACAGCCAGATTGCTGTTCTTTTGGAGGATATCATGTACAATCTGCGCAAGCAGGTGGTGCTTGCCCTGCCGCAGAATCCTAAATACAGGAGCTTATCACATCACGAGCTTGTCAATATGTCTGAGAAAATCAGCAATGATTTCTTTAAAAGGATTCCAAAAATCAGGGCTTTGGTGGAGACTGATGTGGCTGCGTTTTTTGACGGAGACCCTGCAGCCTACAATTACAATGAGATTATCCTTTGCTATCCGGGACTGCTTGCAATCACTACAAACCGTATAGCCCACGAGTTGCATCTGCTTGGAGTACCGCTCATCCCGCGTATGATGACAGAGCATGCACACAGCAAGACCGGTATTGATATCCATCCGGGTGCCACTATTGGCAAGAATTTCTTTATTGACCACGGAACAGGCATCGTGGTCGGTGAGACCACTATCATCGGTGACAATGTCAAGGTATATCAGGGTGTGACTATCGGAGCACTCTCTACCAGAGGCGGTCAGAAGCTAAAGGGTGTGAAGAGACATCCTACTATTGAGGATAATGTCATCATCTATGCCGGAGCTTCTATACTTGGTGGTGAGACTGTCATCGGAAGAGGTGCTGTCATCGGAAGTAATGCATTTATTACCTCATCTATCGAGCCGGGGGCTCGTGTGAGCATCAAAAACCAGGAGCTTTCCATCAGAACAGGAGAGCGAAAGGAGCTTGTGGCCAGCGAGATGGAGACGGATTCGAGCTGGTTTTACGTAATATAATATTATAATATACTTTTTTTGACTGAGGTCGGTACGCGCGCCCCGGGCACTTGGTGTCGCACACGTACTCTCCTGCAGGCTACGCTTTACAGTTAAGATACTGTATGAATTATGCTTTTTAGGGTTTCTATGCTTGACGAAACCGTCGAAACGCGCCGTCCATGGCGCGTTTCTGCGTTTCGTGGGCAAATTCTAACAGTATCTAAACTGTTTCGCTATGCGCCTGCAGGAGAGTACGTGTGCGCCACCGGTGCCCGGGGCGCGCGTACCTTACGTTGTGGTGAAAATGATTATAAGGTCGTATTGCACCGGTTTCCCGGTGCTCACTTGGTACCCACACTATTAGCCACAACTGAAAAAAGTAAGAAAAATCTAAAAAATATTATTGACATCTAAGCAACGTTAGAGTATACTAACAGCCGTAAGAGGTACCAAATGATGTTTTTTATCATTAAAGACGTGAAGAAAAGACGTGAAAAGAGGTAAATATGATGCCATTATCAATGAGTGGTGCCGGGGAGGCACAGATAATCAAGAAAATCGGCGGAAAGGAAGAGGTGAGATCTTTCCTTGAGAAGCTGGGCTTTGTAGTAGGCGGAGAGGTGACTGTCATCTCAGAGATAGCCGGCAATATGATAGTCAATGTAAAGGGCGCCAGAGTAGCAATCGGCAAGGACATGGCAAATAAGATCATGGTTTGATATAACAATGTAACAGGCATGGATATAGCATGTATGACATGTATGACATATATAACACATACAACACATGTAGCGATGTGCTGTATAAGCTGTAATCATTTAAGATTTAAACGACTTTGTATATGATATTATGCAAACGTTTATATAAATTTTTTAAACAACAATAAAATTAAAAAAGGAGTAGTCAGCATGAAGACATTAAAGCAAGCCAAAGTAGGCGAGACAGTCAAGGTTGTCAAGCTCACAGGCCAGGGCGCAGTCAAGAGACGTATCATGGATATGGGAATTACTAAGGGTGTTGAGATATTTATCCGCAAGGTGGCACCGCTTGGCGATCCGGTAGAGGTGACAGTGAGAGGCTATGAGCTATCACTTCGTAAGGACGATGCCTCTATGATAGAAGTAGAGTAAATTTTTTTTGACTATAGGTTAGTAAATGCAAACTATAGGCAGAATGAGCAAACAAAAATAAGGAGATTAAAACATGGCAGTAAAAATTGCTCTCGCAGGAAACCCGAACTGCGGAAAAACAACACTGTTCAATGCCTTAACAGGTGCCAATCAGTATGTTGGTAACTGGCCTGGTGTTACAGTTGAGAAAAAAGAGGGAAAGCTTATCGGTCACAAGGATGTAGACCTGGTGGATTTACCGGGTATCTACTCACTTTCTCCATATACTCTCGAGGAGGTTGTTGCAAGAAATTACTTAATCGGAGAGCAGCCTGATGCGATTATCAATATCGTGGACGGAACAAATATCGAGCGTAATCTGTATCTGACAACACAGATTATCGAGCTAGGCATTCCGGTGCTTATGGCTGTCAATATGATGGACATTGTAAGGAAAAACGGAGACAAAATCAATATCAAGGCACTTGGAGAGAAGCTCGGCTGTGAGGTTGTTGAGATTTCAGCTTTAAAGAAGACAGGAATCAAGGAGACCGCAGAGAAGGCAATCCAGATTGCTAAGTCAGGTAAATCCGTTCAGAGGGTACATCACTTCGCAGACGATGTGGAGAGTACAATCGCAGGCATCGAGGATAAGCTTGGTCTTGCAGTAGCAGAGAGCCAGAAGAGATTCTTTGCAATCAAGCTTTTAGAGCGTGACTCAAAGATTTCTGAGGTATTAAAGAGTGCTCCAAACGTAGACGCAGAGATTAAAGCTCTCGAGGACAAATACGATGATGACACAGAGAGTATCATCACAAACGAGAGATATCAGTACATATCTTCAATCATCGGCTCATGCGTAAAGAAGGCACGCGCCGGAAAAGAGACAGTATCAGACAAAATTGATAGGATTGTTACAAACAGATTTTTGGCACTGCCTATTTTCGCACTCATCATGTGGGCTGTATATTATGTTGCAGTATCATCGCTTGGTGGAATTGTAACAGACTGGACAAACGACACACTCTTTGGTGCGTGGATTCAGCCGGCAGTACAGACATTTATGGAAAATGTAGGCTGCTCTGAATGGCTCGTATCACTTGTAGTTGACGGTATCATCGGAGGTCTTGGTGCACCTATCGGATTTGCACCGCAGATGGCTATCGTATTCTTATTCCTCTCAATCCTTGAGGACTGCGGATACATGGCACGAGTAGCCTTTATCATGGACAGAATCTTCCGTAGATTCGGTCTCTCAGGAAAGTCCTTCATCCCATTCCTTATCGGATCAGGATGTGGTGTTCCGGGAATCATGGCAACACGTACTATCGAGAACGAAAAAGACCGTCGTATGACAATGATGACAGTAACAAATATCCCATGTGGAGCAAAGCTTCCTGTTATCGCACTTATCGCAGGCTTTATCATGGGTGACGGCTGCTGGTGGATGGCACCTCTTATGTACTTTGCAGGAATCGGCCTCACAATCATCTACTGTATCATTTTAAAGAAGACAAGAGCATTTGCAGGAGAACCTGCACCGTTCGTAATGGAGCTCCCACAGTATCATATCCCTTCAGTAAAGGGTGTGCTGTTACACGTATGGGAGAGAGTATGGGCATTCATTAAGAAGGCCGGAACAATCCTTTTCCTCTGCTGTGCAGTTATGTGGTTCCTTTCAAGCTTCGGCATCCAGGATGGCGCATTCGGACTTGTTGACAAAGAAAACAGCTTACTCGCAGTAATCGGATCTGCAATCGCAGTTATCTTTGCACCACTTGGATTCAATACATGGCAGGCAGTTGCATCATCACTCTCAGGCTTTGTGGCAAAAGAGGGTATCGTTTCAACAATGGGTGTACTCGCAGGACTTGGAGAGGTAGAAGAGTATGCAGTAAGCATGCATGATCAGTTTGCAGCATTCTTCCCAACAACAATGGTAGCAGTATCATTCTTGCTGTTCAACCTGTTTGACTCACCATGTCTTGCAGCTATCTCAACAACAGCAAAGGAGCTTAACAACCGTAAGTTCTTCTGGTTTACAATCATTTTCCAGAACGTATCAGCTTACTGTGTAACACTTATGTTCTACCAGATTGTGGGACTTTGCATAGGTGAGGTAGCCTTCAACTTCTGGACAGTAGTTGCATTTGTACTTCTTGCAGGTGTATTATACTTATTGTTCAGAAAGGACCCTAATAAGGCAACAGTAAAGAACACTTCATTTGCGGCATCAAACGTGTAACGGGTTTTTAAATGAGAATCAATCTGGACTTTAACACAGCAGACCTCATAGCAGTCATAGTTCTTCTATGCCTGCTGGGGCTTGCCGTAAAGATAATAATAGGATTTTTCAAGGAAAAGAAATAATGCAGTAGTATATTTAGTAGCATTTGTAGTGAATAGGAGATGATGACATGCTGGCTGATATCATTGTAATTGCAATTCTCGTAGTGATAGTTGCACTTGTAATCAGGACAATAATCAAATCAAAGAAAGCAGGCAAGAGCCTGCAGTGTGGAATGGACTGCAGCCATTGCAAGGGCTGTCATTAATCCACGGCATGGTGTGCATGAAGCACAGGATGGGCATTTCATGGAAAGAACTCATCTGCCGCTTAAGCTGCATCTGCCGGCATCGGTAACGATAGGAGGATGTATGTCGAAAGAAGCAATAGAGCAAAAAGAGGTAATCGTTGGCAAGCTAAAGGACAGCGGATGCAGGATTACAAAGCAGAGACTTATTTTACTTGATGTAATCCTCGAGGGCGAGTGCGGAAGCTGCAAAGAGATTTATTACCGGGCATCGAAGATAGACCGCTCTATCGGGACTGCTACGGTGTATCGGATGATCAATACGCTCGAAGAGATTGGAGCGATAGATCGCAAAAATATGTATAGAGTGCAGGTGTCCTAAGCCTGGTTTTATAGGAATTGTATAAAAAGAAGAACGGCAATAAGGAAAGCACACTGAGAATTAAAGATTCTTAGTGTGTTTTTTGTTGCAATTAATTGAGAATAAAAAGTGTAAAAATGGCAAAAAAACACTTGACATATAGGTATAAGTAAGATATATTTAACTCAGGTTAGAGATAACTAACACGAAAGGAGCCAAAATGTGCCAGGAAGTATTTCAGATTGCTATGAGCATGGATTTAAAGAGCGTGGAAATGCAGCTTGCCCTCCAGTGTGCCCCACTAATTACAGGAGCGAGAATTTCAAATATGCTCATGATAGACAGCACTGATGAGAGTGCCATGAGAGTGATTCTGAGGGCTTCCGGGATATCGCATTTCAGGCTCGCAGCAAGGAATGAGAAAACCGCCTTCCTCTTATTCCGCAGGAGCCTCTTAGAAGCATATCTGAATAATTCAGAGGCTTTGGACATACTAAAGAAAGCGGGATATGAGGATTTTTCATTCGGCAAGATATTACTTAGATTCAAAAAACACTACGAAGCTTATCTGAATGACGAACACAAGCAGTTTCCGCATGAGATGGGGCTTTTGCTTGGATATCCGATAGAGGATGTGAGAGGCTTTATAGAGCATAACGGATGCGGCTGTCTGTATTCAGGATACTGGAAGGTGTACCGCAACGTACCACTCAAAAAGAAGATGTTTGAAGATTTTGAAAAGGCGAAGGAAAGTGTCATACAGCTATTGGCCGAGGATATAGATATGAGGCTGATACTGGAAATATATAAAGAAGAACCGCAGCAGATAGCGGTATAGGAGGAATTAAAATGAGCAAAATCAGTGTAGTTTATTGGTCACAGTCAGGCAATACAGCAGCAATGGCAGAGGCAGTTGCAAAGGGCGTCACAGATGCCGGAAAGGAAGCAGAAATCGTATTCGTAAGCAGTGCTTCAATAGATGAGCTTAAATCAGAGACAGCATTCGCACTCGGATGTCCTGCAATGGGTGCAGAGGTACTTGAGGAGGGCGAGATGGAGCCGTTTGTCACAGAGCTTGAGGGCTGCGTGGCAGGCAAGACTATCGGTCTGTTTGGTTCATACGGATGGGGCGATGGCGAGTGGATGCGCGACTGGGTAGAGCGAATGACAGCAGCCGGAGCTACAGTAGTAGGCGGCGAGGGTGTTATCTGCCAGGATGCACCTGACGATGATGCAAAGACTGCCTGCGAAGAGCTTGGAAAGAAGCTGGCAGCGGTATAAGCACAATATGCATAAGCTATAATGACTAATTCGTTATTCGCAGATATTTAAACATTTCTATAAATATTTGCATGTGGTCGCGACAACAGGAATGGCCACAAAACAAAATGATAGATCACCAAATATTTGGTTTTCTATAAATATATTTTATCTCCGCAAAGTATAAACTTTGCTCCTAGTGTAAATCTGGGCCGGCGAACTTCCCATTCGCCGGCCCGCTCTCTTTTTGATGACATTTGGGCTATTGCATTGGATGGAGTTATTATTATATAATTGTTTCTGCCAGAACTAAGTGCTGAGGAAAAAAACGATATGCTGGAGAATGAGTTTGATATTAAAATGGAAGGTGACAGAAAGGAGCTGTTGAAATCTATGTGTAATCTCAGTCAAGGAATAAAAGAGCGAGGAATTGAACAAGGAATCGAACAAGGACGAAGAGAAGAGCGAATTTCTACATTGGTGACCTTCTTCAAAAATGATGGTACTGTAGCTGCAGCAAAACAAATGCTTAATTCGTCAGATGAGGACATTAAGATTGCTAAGGAACGTCTTTCGATGATTGAAGAGTAAAGATACAAGAAAACACCTCTATTGCAGTGCAATGGAGGTGTTTTTTTCTAATACCGAAATCAGAAAGAATGTAATAAAAAATTCGCAGATTATTACAATCTGCGAAAATCACCTCGGTTAAAACACTAGATATATAATAAACCTTTAGTCAATTTATGTCAACTGCTGTATCTTTTTACATTTTTAAGGGAATATTGGGATGTATTTTATATATTTTTTAGTTTTAGATGGTCAAAATTGTGGTCAGAAATAAATTAAATTATATTGACATTATATATCCGATTTGGGTATAATAACAAAAAGAGTAACCAAATTGGATATATTTTTTATGGGAGGTTTGTTATTATGAACATTAAGGAAATACGAAATACTACCGGCCTTTCGCAACGTAGTTTTTCAAAGATGTTCAATATACCAATAAGTACATTGCAGAAATGGGAGCAGGGAGAAAGCTCACCGACACCGTATATTATAAAATTGATTGCCAACCAGTTACCGATAGATAATAATAATATGTGTAAAATTGAAGATAATAATGGTAAGATTTATTATTATAACAGAGACGCTGGGTATTTAATTGATTCAATAGGTACAAAAATCAAGATAGGTGAAGATCTTGATGGTGTTAAGGAAAAAAATCTTTCATTATATGTGGCTGATTTATTTGAATCCTATTATGAAATAGTTGATAAATTTAATCGTGACTGTAGACTTGATAAAACAGAAGATATTATATGGAGTTAATATATGGCGAAGAAAATAGCTAAAGAATACTATTTAATGCATAAAGATATACCTGTTTGCCTGATGGAGCTGACAGAAGGTGGAACTCTCGGAAATTACAGAAAAAATGAAGCAGCTCTTGCCCACTTTCCTATAGGTGGACAGATGAATGATATGAAATTTCATGATTGGTGGAAGGACAGAGCTATTCCTAAGACGAGGCACGGAGCTAAGACTGCCCTGCAAAGACTTGGATATTCTTCAACAAACAGTGCTTTGGTAGATAATTTGGCCTTAAGTTTGTCGGATTGTTATTGGATTAAACCTCGTGGTGAAGATATCGAATGGAAAGATGTAAATCTGTTTACAAATGATTTCGTAGATACATTTGGTGAAATAACACTAAACAAGGACAATTTACTTGATTTAAGGAAGAAAACAAAATTTAACTGCGCTGCTTCACAGGGAGAACTTCAGAAAAAATGGTGTATTGACACTTCAGGCCGCAGATATATGATTAAAGGTAATTATGGAGAATCATACCAGCAAAGTATAAACGAACTATTTGCAACAGAACTTCATAGAAAACAAAAATTTGAAAATTTCACAGTATACACTCCCACATTGTTAACAGTAGAAGGTGGAATTGAAGGACTTGGATGTCTTTCATATGATTTTTGCTCAGAAAATCTGGAATGTATCAGTGCATGGGAATTATTGCAATCAGTCAAGCTTAAGCAAAATGAATCATATTATTATCCATTGAAAAAGGTCTGTCTTGGTTTGGGAATAAAAGAAGAAGAGTTTGATTATTTTATGGATTATGAAATAATGACTGACTATCTCATTTCAAATACCGACAGACACATGAATAATATTTCTATAGTCAGAAATCCTGACACATTAGAAATACTTGGATTTGCACCTATATATGATTCCGGTAATTCTATGTTCTATAATATTCCATACGAGCATCTTGGTTCAATTCGTATTGATGAGATAAAGACACATTCTTTTATTTCTAAAGAAGTACGGCTTTTATCATATGTAAAGGATAGAAATATTGTAAATATTGATAAAGCAGAAATGGATTTTAGTTTGTATAAAAAAGATTTAATCGAACGTCATATGCGTATCCCAAGGCTACAAGCATTATATGAAAAGAAACTCACAAAGCTGAGAGCATTCCAAAATGGTAAAGATATATGGAAAACAGATAAATATTAAGTATTTCATTCCTCTTCTATTGAAATAAATAATCACAAGGAGGCATACATTATGTCAAGAAGAGGAACCAACATCAGAAAGAGAACCGACGGACGCTGGGAGGGGCGCTACTACATAGTAGACACAGCCGGCAGTAAAAAGTGCAAATCGGTATACGGCCACAGCTATAAGGAAGTAACAGAAAGGCTGCTTACAGCGAAAGCTGCTTCACTTAATCAAACAGCAGCTCCAAAGCAGCCCGCTATCACCGTAAAAGCAGTCGCGGAGAAATGGCTTGAAAGCATCGCAACAAGCCGGAAGTGCTCTACCATTCAAAAGTATTCTACTATATACAACAAATATATCAAACCGAACTGGGGAGAAAGCGTCATAGATGAGTTAAATCAGAATGAAATACTCAAGGAGTTGCCTGAGACAGCCGGTGAGAGCATTACAAAGAGCATACTTTGTATATTCAATTCTATCCTTGCATATGGAGCTGCCACATATGGCACCGGAGAAATTCATCTGTCGTACAGGGCAAAACGTTCATCCGTCACATCCTCAAACAACATAAATACAATCAATACAACAGACCAGCAAAAGCTAACCGAGTATCTTCTTACCGAGCTTGATATCTATAAGCTCGGTATTTTATTGTGCCTTTTTATGGGGCTGCGTTTAGGAGAAATTTGTGCCCTGAAATGGGAAGATATCGACATGATTAGCCGTACTCTGCATGTCAATCGCACAGTGCAGAGACTTTCGGTAGATACTGTACACACATCCGGTTCATCACAAAATAACCACACATCCACGAGAAAGACTTCTTTATATATAGATTCACCAAAGACTTCAAATTCACTTCGTGAGATTCCTATTCCGGACTTTATATATGACAAGCTGTCAGATTATTATAACACTTCAATAAAAGGTGACTCTTATTTTCTAAAGAAAAATCAGCCTATGGATCCCCGCACTTATCAGAATAGATTCCATATCTATATAAGAGAAGCAGGTATCGGGAATACTCACTTTCATGCATTGCGCCACACCTTTGCCACAAACTGTATCAGCAGCGGCGCCGACGCTAAGAGTGTAAGTGAAATTCTTGGACATTCCAATGTAAATATTACATTGAATCGCTATATGCATCCAAATCTGGAGACCAAGCGCTCCGCAATCAATTCTATAGTTATCCCATAAATGGTCAGAAAAATGGTCATATTTATATAAAATGCTTATTTTATACATAAGGGAGGTTGGATTTCGCAGATTGTAATAATCTGCGAAATCCAACCTCCTTTTTAATGTAGTGTTTCACCTGGAGGCAGCAAATGAGCATACATCTTTACAAGCACAACGAAGATGCATACAGAGCAGTCGAGACCATGCTGGAGGAAAAGCAGATGGCAGCCGTCATCCATCCGACCGGCACGGGCAAGTCGATGATAGCCTTCAAGCTCGTGGAGCAACATCCACACAAGCACTTTCTATGGCTATCGCCAAGTGAGTACATCTACAAGACACAGCTTGAGAACATAGACACACAGTTCTCAAACATAGAATACATGTCGTACAGCAGACTCATGAAGCATGAGGACAGCATAGACACCCTGCACCCTGACTATATCATACTCGATGAGTTCCACCGTTGTGGAGCCGCAGAGTGGGGCAAGAGTGTGAGAAAGCTTCTGGAAGCATATCCGAAGGCAAAGCGCCTGGGGCTCTCAGCGACAAACATACGCTATCTGGACAACCAGCGCAATATGGCAGAGGAGCTCTTTGAGGGTAACATAGCCTCAGAGATGACACTCGGAGAAGCAATCGTGAGGGAAATACTTCCGGAGCCTAAATATGTCATAGCCATGTATTCATACAAGAAAGAGCTCGAACAACTGAAAAAACGAATCGAGGGCTTATCAAACCCGGGACTTGTATCGGAAAACGAAAAGCTTCTAGAGCAGCTAAAGCGTGCACTCGAGCAGGCAGACGGCCTCACAGAGGTCTTTGCCAGACAGATGACAAAGCCTGATGGCAAATACATAGTATTCTGCTCGGGCAGAGAGCATATGGATGAGATGAAATCGCAGGCTGCCGACTGGTTTAGCAAGGTGGACAAAAAGCCACACATATACACAGCGTACTACAACGAAGCATCGACCAGCAAAGCCTTTGCCGAATTCAAAAAGGACACAGGAAGCCACTTAAAGCTCCTCTACTGCATAGACATGCTGAACGAGGGCATACATGTGGACGATGTGGACGGAGTAATACTGCTTCGCCCTACGGTGTCACCAATCATCTATCTGCAGCAGATAGGCAGAGCATTGTCAGCAGGAAGCAAAAACCAGCCGGTCATATTTGACCTGGTCAACAACTTCGACAGTCTGTACTGCATAGACTGCCTGAAAAACGAGATGCAGGAAGCATTTTTGCTGTATCCGGACACTCACTCGCCAAGAGAGCACTTTGACGACAGATTCCGCATTATTGACGAGACAAAGGACAGCAGGGAGATATTCATGCGCCTACAGGAAAATCTGGGAAGCGCGTGGGACACATACTATGAGGCAGCAAAGCAGTGGTATGAGGAAAATGGAAATCTCAGGATACCAAAGAGCTATGTAACTGAGTCAGGACTCACGCTGGGAGCATGGATAAACACCCAGAGGCGTGTGAAGTCAGGCAATATATCCGGAAACCTCACCTGGGAAAAGATACAAAAGCTAAACGACATAGGCATGATATGGGATGTCACGGACTCAAGCTGGCAGGAGGTACTTGAAGAACTGAAATGCTACCGCAATACCTACGGCAATCTGGACATCAAGGCCAAATACGTGTCACCTACAGGCTTCAGGCTCGGCTCATGGATCAACAACATGCGCTTCAAGGTGAAAAAGTATGGCATAGAGCAGGCACTCACCGATGAGCAGAGAAAAGCACTCGAGGAGCTTGGCATGATATGGGACCACAACAAGCAGAAGTGGGAAGAGTACTACAGTGCAGCCAAGGCCTACTACAAGGAGCGTGGAAACCTCGAAGTGCCTGCAAAGTACGTTACAGCAGACGGTATACCGCTTGGACGGTGGCTGTCAAACCAGACTAATAGCCGCTCAATGACAGACGAGCAGCTACAGCGCCTGCAGAGCATAGGCTACAGGTCAGAAAGCAAGACCGCTATACAGTGGAACAGAAAGTTTGAGCTTGCAAAAACATATTACGAGAAAAACGGCAATCTGGACGTGCCGGTATCATATTCTACAGACGGAGTGAAGCTGGGACGCTGGATATCAAATATCAGATGCAAAAGAAAAAACCCTAACGCCAGCGGCATGGTGCTCGACACAGAGCGCATAGCAAGGCTTGACAGCATAGGGATGAACTGGAAATAGGGTCATCAGGAAATACAGGGAGACATAGAAAAAATGTACAGAAAGAAAGGAAGAGGCTGGACCAAGCATATAGACTTTATGCTCTTAGATGTCCTGTGTATGCAGATAGCATTCATAGTTTCATACATATGGCGCTTTGGACCTGGCAATCCATACACAGATAAGGACTACAGGATATTGGCAGCAGCATTTCTGCTCATAGATTTCTTCGTGGAAATAGTATCCGATGCCTTCAAAAATGTATTGAAGCGCGGCTATCTCGATGAGCTCATAGCTACATGTAAGCATGTGGTGCTTGTAGAAATATTAACAACCTTCTTCCTGTTCGCTACACAGATGGGCGAGATATATTCGCGTATGTCTTACTACATCATGATTCCAATATATATTCTCGTGTCGTACTTAGGCAGAGTGGTGTTAAAGAAAATTATCAAAAAAAGAAGCTTTGCTTCATCGAAAAAATCACTCTTTGTCATAGCACCGGAAAAGCTCCTTGAGGAGACACTTCAGGGAATAAAGGATAATAGCTTTGGATACACACAGATAGTGGCAGCGGCAACAGATGCCGATTTGAAGGGCAAAACAATATGCGAAATACCAATAGTAGCAAATCACGATGGGATAGTGGACTACGCCTGTGAGGAATGGGTGGATGAGGTGCTTATCCCACCATGTGCGGAGAGCGAATATCCCTATGAAATGGCAGACATATTTCTTGAGATGGGAATAGCTGTTCACAGAGGCATCACCAAAAACAAGGTTATGGCAGGCAGCTTTAATCAGATAGAAAAAATCGGTGACTACACAGTCATCACCGCCAGTATGAATTATGCAAGCACCACACAGCTTCTTGCAAAAAGAGGCATGGACATACTCGGAGGACTGGTCGGATGCATCATCACTTTGATAGTGACGATATTTGTGGGACCGGCAATCTATATAGCATCACCGGGACCGATTTTCTTCGCACAGGAGCGAATCGGCAGAAACGGAAGAAAGTTCAGGATGTACAAATTCAGAAGTATGTACATGGATGCCGAGGAGCGAAAGAAGGAGCTTGCGGCACAAAACAAGGTGAGCGACGGAATGATGTTCAAGATGGACTTCGATCCGAGAATCATAGGCAACAGGATACTGCCGGATGGAACAAAGAAAACCGGCATAGGACAGTTTATCAGGAAGACATCTATAGATGAACTGCCACAGTTTTGGAACATCCTCAAAGGAGATATGAGTCTGGTGGGAACACGACCACCGACACTCGATGAGTGGGAGAAGTATGAACCACACCACAGAGCCAGGATGTCATTCAGACCGGGACTGACCGGACTGTGGCAGGTGAGTGGTAGGAGCAATATCACGGACTTTGAGGAAGTGGTGAGGCTGGATACCCAGTATATTGGGGAGTGGAGTGTGAAGGGGGATATAAAGATTATTTGGCAGACTGCCGTAGGAGTATTAAGGAATGATGGAGCAATGTAAGGAAAAACTTAGTATTGCAAGGTTGACACGAGCGATATTTTCCAGCGTGACTAAGAAAATGCACAGAAGATGAGGAAATTATTATGGATATTAAAAAGAAATATGAGCGTTGGCTGGCAAATGCAACTGCTGATGCGGATGTTGCTGTCGAACTTAAAACGCTGGATGATACAAAAATTGAAGATGCTTTTTACCGTGATCTTGCCTTTGGAACGGGCGGTCTGCGCGGCGTTATTGGCGCAGGAACCAACCGTATGAACATCTACACGGTTGCAAAGGCATCTCAGGGTCTGGCGGACTATTTAAAGAAGAATTTTGAAACTCCGTCTGTAGTCATCGGCTATGACAGTCGCATCAAGAGCGATGTATTTGCAAAGGTGGCTGCCGGTGTGTTTGGTGCGAATGGTGTCAAGGTCAATATCTGGCCTGTTTTGATGCCGGTCCCGACTGTGTCTTTTGCGACCCGTTATCTGCATACCTCTGCAGGTGTCATGGTGACCGCATCCCACAATCCTAGCAAGTACAATGGCTATAAGGTCTATGGTGCTGATGGCTGCCAGATTACGACCGAGGCTGCTGCGGAGATTCTAGCCGAAATTGAAAAGCTGGATATTTTTGCAGATGTTAAGACTAGCGATTTTGAAGCAGGTGTGGCAGACGGCAGTATCCAGTACATTCCGGATGAAGTCTACATCGCCTTTGTGGAGCAGGTCAAGAGCCAGTCCGTTCTGTTTGGTGAAGAAGTTAATAAGAACGTAGCTATCGTGTACAGCCCACTGAACGGTACCGGCTTAAAGCCTGTAACTCGTACTCTAAAAGAAATGGGCTATACCAACATTACCGTGGTCAAGGAGCAGGAGCAGCCAGACGGCAACTTCCCGACCTGTCCATATCCTAATCCGGAGATTAAGGAAGCAATGGCACTGGGTATGGAATACGCCAAGAAGTGCAATGCTGACCTGCTGCTTGCAACTGACCCGGACTGTGATCGTGTGGGCATTGCTGTCAAGAACAAGGCAGGTGAGTATGAACTGCTATCCGGTAACCAGACTGGTATGTTGCTGTTGGACTACATTTGCAGCCAGAGAGTAAAGCATGGAAAGATGCCTGCTGACCCTGTCATGGTCAAGACCATTGTTACGATGGACATGGGTGAGCAGATTGCTTCTCACTATGGCCTGTGCACTATCAATGTGCTGACTGGATTCAAGTTTATCGGTGAGCAGATCGGCAAGTTGGAGCAGCAGGGCAAGGTCGACAGCTATGTGTTCGGCTTTGAGGAAAGCTATGGTTATCTGACCGGTTCTTACGTTCGTGATAAGGACGGTGTGGACGGTGCTTACATGATTTGCGAGATGTTCAGCTATTATGCTGCCAAAGGTATCAGCTTGCTGGATAAGCTGGACGAGCTATACAAGACATATGGTTATTGTCTGAATACCCTGCACAGCTATGAATTTGATGGTAGTGCTGGTTTCGCAAAGATGCAGAGCATTATGCAGGTATTCCGTGGAGATATTAAGGAGTTCGGAGGCAAGAAAGTCGTAAAACTGCTGGACTACGCACCAGGTCTGGATGGCCTGCCGAAGTCTGATGTGCTGAAGTTCCTGCTGGAAGATAACTGCTCTATCGTGGTACGTCCTTCTGGTACAGAGCCGAAGCTCAAGACCTATATTTCTGTCAGTGCAGAGAACAAGGAAGCTGCAGAAAAGATTGAAGCGGAAATTTGCGAGAGTGCTGAAGAGTACTTGAAGTAATAGATGGGAGAAAAAACAATGAATATTATTTTACTTTCTGGTGGTTCTGGTAAGCGTCTGTGGCCATTGTCTAACGATGTAAGAAGCAAGCAGTTTATCAAACTGTTTAAGGATGAAAATGGAAATTATGAATCCATGGTACAGCGCGTATATCGCCAGGTTACGACAGTAGACGCAAATGCGAAAATCACAATTGCCACAAGTAAATCACAGGCAAGTGCTATCAAGAATCAGCTTGGGGAGAAGGTTGCTATTTGTGTAGAACCTTGCCGTCGCGATACATTTCCGGCAATTGCTCTGGCAGCATCCTATCTTCATGATGAACTTGGCGTCGGAGAGAATGAGGCAGTTGTTGTCTGCCCGGTAGATCCATATGTTGATAATACATATTACGAGGCGGTTGGAAAGCTTCAGAAGCTGGCAGAAGAAGGAAAGTCAAATCTGACATTGCTGGGAATTGAGCCGACATATCCTAGTGAAAAGTATGGTTATATCATTCCGGTGTCTGGCGAGAATGTCAGTGTAGTTTCAGAATTTAAGGAAAAACCAAATACGGAAACAGCTAAGAAGTATATGACACAGAAAGCTTTGTGGAATGCAGGTATTTTTGCTTTTAAGCTCGGATATCTGCTTAACACAGCCCATAAGATGATTGAATTTGAGGATTACCGTGATCTTTTCAACAAGTATGACACACTGACAAAGATCAGTTTCGATTATGCTGTTGTGGAGAAGGAACAGAGTATTCAAGTTTTCAGGTACCGTGGGGACTGGAAGGATGTAGGAACCTGGAACATGATGGCTGAGGTAATGGCTGATCAAACGAAGGGAAGAGCTATTCTCGATGAAACCTGTGTTAACACAAATATTGTGAACGAGCTGAACATTCCAATCCTCTGCATGGGCTGCAAAGACATGATTGTTGCCGCCAGTGGTGATGGCATCCTGATTTCGGATAAGGAACGTAGCGGTTATATGAAACCCTATGTTGAGAAGATAGAAATAGATGCTATGTATGCAGAGAAATCCTGGGGCAGCTATACGGTTATTGATGTACAGCCCGGTTCCATGACTGTGAAGCTCTCCATGAGAGTTGGTGAGAGCTTAAGTTATCATTACCACAATCACCGTGAAGAAGTATGGACAGTTGTTTCTGGTAAGGGTAAAGCAATGGTGGACGGAATGGAGCAGATTCTTCGCACAGGTGATGTGATCACAATCTCAGCAGGATGTAAACACACCGTTCAGGCTCTTACAACACTTGATATCATCGAGGTTCAGTTGGGCGAAGAGATTAGTGCCCATGACAAGATAAAGGTTGAGATGTAAGAAGAAATACGGGTTCAAAAAGTTTAGGAGTTCATAAATGGAAATTTTAAGGCTTTCCCCAGTAGGGAAGGATTATCTCTGGGGCGGAACACGTCTCAGGGATGAGTATGGTAAAAAAATTGATCTCACACCGCTTGCGGAAACGTGGGAATGCTCCGTCCATCCGGATGGTCCGAGCGTTGTACCAAGCGGCAAGTTCAAAGGAAAGACGCTTGCTGATGTACTGAAGCTCCATCCGGAGTATCTTGGGACAAAAGTAAAAAATGGTGAGTTGCCTGTTCTGGTGAAGTTTATAGATGCAAAGAAAGATTTGTCTGTCCAGGTACATCCGAATGATGCATATGCAAGAGAACACGAGCATCAGAACGGAAAAACGGAGATGTGGTACATCATCGATGCGGAAGAAGGTGCAAGTCTCATCTACGGTTTTAGACACAAGGTTACCAAAGAAAAGCTGAGAATGGCTGTAGAAACAGGAACTCTCGATAAGCATCTGCAGAAAGTATCGGTTCATAAAGGCGATTTGTTCTTCGTCCCGGCTGGCACAGTTCATGGCATCGGCGCAGGAATCCTTTTGGCGGAAATTCAGGAAAGCTCAAATTTAACGTACCGTGTATATGATTACAACAGAGTGGACAAAAACGGAAAGAAGCGTGAGTTGCATTTTGATAAGGCTGTTCAGGTCATGAACATGAATGCAGAAGAAGATATAACACAGAAAAGCCGTGTTGTGAGGTATTATTCTGGATGTTCAAGAGAATTGATCTGTCGTTGCAAATACTTTGAGGCAGAAAGAATACACGCCACAAAGGGTTTTTCCTTTTCCGTCTTAGAAGAATCATTCCAAATTATGATGTGTATTGATGGAGATGGAGAAATAGCAACAACCAAGCCAGATCAGAAGCCGGTACGGTTCAATAAAGGAGAGACAATGTTTCTTCCGGCAGGACTGGGAAGATGCCAGGTGATTGGAGAAACAACATTACTGAAGATTAGATGTTAATGCATCTGATTAAATAATTTAAAACAAGGAGAAAACTATTATGAAAAAAGCACTGATTACAGGAATTACAGGACAGGATGGTTCTTATCTTGCAGAACTTCTGCTTGAAAAAGGCTATGAAGTTCATGGTATTATCCGCCGTGCATCTGTATCAACGACAGCACGCATAGATCATATTATGGATAAAATTACGATTCATGAGGGCGATCTTTCAGATTCATCCAGTATCATCAGAATTGTTTTACAGGTGAAACCGGATGAAATCTATAATCTTGCAGCGCAGTCACATGTGCAGGTGTCCTTTGACGCGGCTGAATACACAGGTGATGTAGATGCTCTAGGAGTTTTACGTATTCTGGAAGCAGTTCATATCGCAGGACTGGAAAAGACCTGCCGTATTTATCAGGCATCTACTTCAGAGCTTTATGGTAAGGTAGAGGAATGTCCGCAGAGTGAAACTACTCCATTTCATCCGTATAGTCCGTATGCGGTTGCAAAGCAGTATGGTTTCTGGATGATTAAGGAATACCGCGAGGCTTATGGAATGTTCGCCTGCAACGGTATTTTGTTCAATCATGAGTCCGAACGTCGCGGAGATAATTTTGTTACAAGAAAAATTACTCTTGCAGCCGGACGTATTGCGTGTGGCCTTCAGGATCATTTGGAACTGGGCAATCTGGATTCTCTCCGCGATTGGGGATATGCAAAGGATTATGTAGAGTGTATGTGGCTGATTCTTCAGCAGGATGAGCCGGATGATTTTGTTATTGCAACCGGTGTGCAGCACACAGTTAGGGAATTTACCACACTTGCCTTCGCAAATGATGGCATCGAACTGGAATGGAAGGGTGTTGGCATGGATGAGAAGGGCTATGACAAAAAAACAGGTAAGATGCTTGTTTGCGTAAATCCCCAGTGGTTCCGTCCTACAGATGTTGTCAATCTGTGGGGTAATCCGACTAAAGCAAAGACTGTGCTTGGCTGGAATCCTCAGAAAACAAGCTATGAGCAGCTGTGCTCAATTATGGCTGAACACGATTTGCAACTTGCGAAGAAGGAAGCAGAACAGAAAAAATAAATATTAAGTGGTGCAGGCATAATGCATGTATGGCATAGATATAACAGAAAAAGTCATGTCTGTACCTTTTTGATTTATGGAGAGGGGTTTGAACGTATGAAGAAAGTATTCATTTTTGGTATAGGAGGATTTGCAGGAAGCTATCTGGCACAGGAATTTATAGATAATGGCTATGTCGTTGCTGGCTCTGATAAGGTTAAGAGTGAAAGCCTAAATAAGTTAGTCGATTTTGTGGAAGCGGATTTGTTGAATGCAGAGAACATAGAAAAGATTGTTTCTGAAAAGAAGCCTGATATGATCATTAATCTTGCGGCAATAAGTAGTGTAGGTGCTTCTTGGGGTATTCCCCAAATCACGATGTCTGTGAACGTGATTGGGGCACTTAATATCATGGAAGCAGCAAGAAAAATAGATAACCGGCCCAAAGTGATGTTTATTGGTTCAAGCGAGGAATATGCAGTCTCAGACAAGCCAATGAACGAACAGACAATATTAAATGCTAATAATCCATATGGTATCTCTAAAATGGCTCAGGAGAAGTTTGCTGAAGTCTACAGGGAAAGGTATGGAATGCAAATTTATTGTGTAAGGCCATTTAACCACACAGGTATAGGCCAGAGGGATTCCTTCGTTCTGCCAAGCTTTTGTAAACAAGCAGCGGTAATTGAGAGGTCTGGTAAACCAGGAACAATTAAGGTTGGAAATTTGGCTGCAGAGCGTGATTTCAGCGACGTTAGAGATATTGTAAGAGCCTATAGGATGATTATAGAAAATTCAGATTGTACCAGAATTTATAATGTTGGTTCAGGAAAAGCCTATAAGCTAAGTGAGCTGTTGAACTATATTGTATCGCTTAGTAAGCAGAAAATTACTGTAGAAATTGATCCAGAAAGATTCAGACCGGTTGATACACAGGTGATCTGTTGCAATCATGAGTTAATAAGCAAAGAATTGGGATGGAAACCTAAGTACAGTATTTTTGATACATTAAAAGGAATGTTCGACAGTTACCTCTGTAATATTTAATGGAGAGAAATCATGGATAGAATTAGTTTTTTAAACACATATATAGATAATCTTACTATGGCAGAAGCTGTAGAAGAGGCTCAACATTTGATAGAAAAAAAGGAAAATTCGTATATTGTCACTCCAAATTTGGATCATATTGTTATTTTGGAAAAGGACAAAGAATTTGCAGAAATATACGCAAATGCTGATCTGATACTCGCAGATGGGAAACCATTAATATGGATTTCTAAAATGTTGAAGAATCCAATTAAAGAAAAGATATCAGGTTCTGATTTCTTTCCACAATTATGCAGTATGTGTGCCAAAAATGGGTATAGTATCTTCATATTAGGGGCGGGAAAGGGAATTGCAGAAATTGCTGCAAACAATCTTTGTCAAAAATTTCATGGACTGCGCATAGTAGGGACATACTCACCTCCAATTGGGTTTGAAAAGGATAGAAAAGAGTTGTTAAAAATAGCCGGAATGGTAAAGAAAGCATCCCCGGATATTTTTGCAGTTTCTTTAGGGTCGCCTAAAGGAGAAAAATTTATATACAGACATCTAAAAGAATATGGAGTCTCTCTTGGAATTTCGATTGGGGCAACAATTGATTTTGAGGCTGGTAACGTAAAGAGAGCTCCAAAATGGATGGCAGACCATGGATTGGAGTGGCTGTTTCGTATAACTCAAGATCCGAAAAGATTGATTAAGAGATACTGGAATGATGCTGTAAATATTGTTCCGATAATAAGAAAATATAAAAACAAAGGATAAAAAATGGTATGGAACTCCGATTAAGGAAAAAAATCAGGGTCGGATTTGTTCCCACGTATTTGTGAATTGGCAGCAAAAAGTGGATATACCATGTTCTTTTGGGCGCAACAGAGGCAAAGAATCTTATTAAAAAATTTTCAGGATTAAACGTTGTAGGTACATATTCTCCACCGTATGGATTTGAAAAAGATGAAATGAAATGAAGAAAATTGAGGATATGATTAAGAGTGCAAATCCGCATATTCTTATTGTAGGGCTAGGATGTCCAAAACAAGAGAAATTTAAATATCATAATTGTGAGAAGCTGGGTGTTCCTCTATCTTTGGGACTTGGAGCAAGTCTTGACTTTGAGGCAGGAAATATTAAAAGAGCTCCTAAATGGATGGCAAATCATGGGTTGGAGTGGTTGTTTAGAATAACGCAGGATCCCAAAAGACTTGCTAAGAGATATCTAGTCGACGATAGAAAAATTCTTAGATTGGCATATAAGTACAAAGGAAAATAGTTTTAAGTGTAAGTGATAATTATTAAGAGGCACAATAAATTTAAAGAGTAATAGCTAGGTTTGAATAAAGTATAATTGGATTATATAACTCTAAAAGAAAACATTAAGAAAATCATTTTGTTTCACATTAAAATATTAAAGTTACTAGGGGACGAAGGAATGTATAAAACCAAAATATATGAGCTGATAGATAAGCATAAAATAATATCGTTTGATGTTTTTGATACATTAATTTGTAGAGATGTAAATAATTACAAGATAGTATTTGAAGTAATTGAAAAAAAATTAATTAAAAAATATGGTGACTTGTTTGTAGGATTTGCTGAAAAAAGAATTGACGCAGAGAGAAAAACAAGGGAATTGATAAATAGAGAAGTAACCTTAGATGAAATATATGCGAATCTAAATTATACAAACAATGATATAATTAAGAAGATAGAAGAAGAGACAGAAATTGGTTTAACAAGTCCTAATCCAGTTATTATTCCAATATATAATTATTGTGTTAAAAATAATAAAACCGTGGTTGTTACATCGGATATGTATTTAAGCGAAGATATAATCAGAAGAATATTAACTAAAAATGGTTTTGAAGGGTATACTAATATATTTGTTTCATCTGAATTTGGTGAAAAAAAAAGAAATGGGAAACTTTTTAAAAGAGTAGTGGATGAACTAAGAGTAAAGCCAAAAGAAATTTTGCATATTGGAGATAATATAAGATCTGATGTGATATTTGCAAACTTAAGTGGCATTAAAGGGGTTCAGATTAAGAATAAAAAGAATACTAAGTATGTAGTAGATAAAAGAAAGACATATAATTTTATAAATAATCGAATTCAAAAGCTAAATGATCCATATGAAAGAATAGGATATGAAATATATGGAGTATTAATTGTAGGTTTTTTGAACTGGTGTAATGAAGAATTAGAAAGAAAAGGTATCAAAAAAGTTTTTTTTGCTGCTCGGGATAGTTTTGTTTTGAAAGAAGCATTTGAGATAATGTATCCTGATTATGACAGTACTTATTTTAAAGTTTCTAGAAGAGCAGTTCAGGTTCCGGCAATTAATTTTAATAATCAAAGGTACAATTTATTTCTAAAAATTGCATCATTTGATGCAATATCTGATGTGACAAGTATATATAAGAGGATAGGCCTTGAGGAAGTTTCATCTTCTAAAGCAGAGGTTTTTCAATCTAATATAAAAAGCTTTTTTGAACAGGATTACGTTATAAGAAAAAATGAAAAATTAATATTTTCACGTGCGGAAGAAGAACGTAAAGCTATGCTAAAATATTTGAAAAACATTAATTTCAACGGTTCTGTTGCATTCATTGATGTTGGCTGGAAGTGTTCGACTCAAAATGCATTATCGCATTTTGGAAATGTAGATATCTGGGGATTGTACCTAGGCATACATCCACATGCAAAGGAAGATGTTCATGGAAAGGGGTATTTGTTTGACAAGGAATACTCAAACTATTTTTATACTGTCATGGGCGGGATGTCGCTTTTAGAAGCTTTTTTTACAGCACCTGAGAAATCATTAAAAAAATATGAAATGAATGATAGTGACGATGATGTGTGTTTTGAATATGAAATAGGTGATAGTATAGATACTGATAGTGTTATTTTCAAAATGCATAAAGGTGCGATTAAATTTGTTAATGACTATTGTAACTCATTACTTCAAAGCATTGATTTTATAGATTTCGATGAAGCTTTTACATCATTAAAATCGATTATAGATATACCAACAAAAGAAAATCTTGATGTATTTGGAGCTTTTCCGATGGAAAATGAAGGAAAAATATCACCTATTATTCCAAGAAATGCATTAAAAGGAATAAAAGAAAAAGTTAAAGGTTATGGAAAATCAGGTTGGAAAATAGGATACTTGAAAAAACTATTGAAGTTTCCGTTGCCATATAAAACTTTATTTGAACTTTCATATAATCTGTATAAAAAGAACAGATGATTATTGTAACGAATGGAGTGAAAAGATACTTATGAAAAAAATTTTAGTTATCGGAATGTCGGATACACTAGGAGGCGTCGAAACATATATATACAATTTGATTAAAATGATTGATAAGAAAAAGTTTACATTTGATTTTTTAGTAATTGGACAAGATAATAAATCTGTATTTGAAAAAGAGATTAATGATATTTTAGGGAATGATAAAAATCATTTTTATTATTCTCCTAATCTAAAAAAACATTATGTAGAAACACAGAAATGGCTTACTCAGTTTTATAAGAAAAATCAATATGATATTATTTATTTAAATACATGTACTGCAGCTAGAATATCATATTGTGTTAAAGGCTTAAAAAATAATAGAACGAAGCTGATCACGCATAGTCATAATGGAAAAGCAGATAACTGGAAAGGTAGTCTAACTAATAAGTTAATCAAAAAATATACGACAAAAAGGAGTGCATATAGATTGGCATGCTCTGATTTGGCATATTCTTACTTATTCTCTGATAGTATGAGTGGAAAGTGGTTTGTACCTAATGGAGTTGAAATAGATAGATTTAAATTTAATGAAGTGGAAAGACGAATAATCAGAGTTCAAAATAATATCAGTAAAGATAATATTGTTATTGGAAATGTTGGACGTTTTTCAGCACAAAAGAATCACAGATATTTTCTTGATTTGGCAGAAAAACTTGATAATAAGTTTGTTTTCTTATTACTTGGAAATGGTGAATTAAAAGAAGAATTTATTGAAAAAGTGAAAGAATGTGGTTTAGAAGATAAATTTAGAGTTGTGTCAGCTAAAACTGATGTGGAAAGATATTATAGTGCTATGGATGTTTTTGTAATGCCATCAATATTTGAAGGATTACCAATTACTGCTATTGAGGCACAATGTAATGGCTTACCGTGTGTATTTTCAACGTACATAACTCAGCAAGTCAAGTTGTCATCAAATTGCGAATTTGTCGATCTAGAGGACAAAGGCAAGTGGATTGAGGTCATAAGTAATTTTTCAAAATCACGTTATGATGGAGTTAAAGTGATAACGGATAATAAGTTTGACATCGATTCAACAGTGAAAATGATGGAAATGATTTTTGAAGAGCTTTGATAGAAATACTGTAAATATGGAGGTTACGGATGGATTATAAGGTTAGTGTTGTGGTACCTATTTTTAATATCTTTCCTTATTTAGAAGATTGTATAAATAGTATCTTAGAACAAACATATGATAATATTGAAATTGTTTTGGTAGATGACGGTTCAACTGATGATAGTGGAAGATTATGTGAGGAATATTCTGAGAAATATGAAAACATAATTGTAGTTCATCAGGTGAATGCTGGTTTAGGGATGGCTAGAAACACAGGTATAAGAAATGCAAAAGGCGATTATATTTGTTTTGTTGATGGGGATGATTATATTTCTAAAGATCATGTTTCTAATTTAATGTCAAGAATAATACAAGAAGGTACAGATGCTTGTTATGGTGGTTATCAGCAACAGAAGGGTGAAGTTTTTATAGAACAAAAAAATCCACTGTCAGGATTATATCTAGATAAGCAAAGAATATTGCATGAGTTTATTCCACGAATGTGTGGAAAATTAGATTATCATTGCGTTGATGAAGTTCCTATGTCAGTATGCATGAGCATTTATTCCATGCAAATATTAAAAGATAATTGTTTGCTGTTTAATTCTGAAAGAAAACTCATTAGTGAAGATTTTGTTTTTAATTTGGACTTCTTAGAGCATTCTAATAGCATAAGTGTTTCAGAATCATGTGGTTATTTTTATAGAAATAATGAAGGTTCATTAACAAAGAAATATGATAGTGTCAAATGACCTATGAAAAAACTGAGCAAAAGAAAAAGGCTCAGATGAA
>OBKI01000059.1_pt1 | contig 96075 bp, 80 predicted proteins | sample 1519731 | NCBI WGS metagenome assembly OBKI01 (sample SAMN00265070, study PRJEB22529) | human gut metagenome
ATACGTATCTAGTGTAATAACGTGAACAAAACTTGTCGTAGGTTTCACCTGTACGACCATACATTTTCCAATCACGCTTCTGTCTATTAACAATAGATAGATAAGTAGCAGTAGTCATAACTACTGCTACTAGCAACAATACCAAGAACACCATTACTCTTTAACAATGATAGGTTTATTAGATTCAATCTTACCAATCTGTTCTTTGAATAGTTCTTCAAGAGCAACGTAACACTCTTTGCTGATTCTATAACTAGAACCATTGTTACAAGCAACAACAACATTAGAGGTAATACTATCACTGTTAGGTATAACAATAGTTGTGTTACTACCAATAATGGTAGTATTTGCATCATTAGTAATCTTCATAATCTTTATAATTTTAGTAATTAATAATCAATAGCAATATGTTTAAGGTCATTTGGTCTTGACGGGGGTATTGGAATTGGTTTGGAGTAGGGGGCTATCAGGGTAGGAGCTTCACCTCGATAAAAATATACTCACGAAAAATATATTTCTCCGGGGAGCAGTACTAGCAGTAGTAGTCCTTCTAGTAGTTTTAATAGTAATTTGAATAGCAGTCCTAATTCTATCTCTAATAGTAGTCCTAATCCTATTCCTAAGTTCATTATAAGTAATACTTCTAAATCTTTTCTTCCTAATAGTTCCAATAATCACATTAGTAGTACCTTGTTGTTTGTTGTTGTTAGTAGTCCAAAGTCTATTTTTAATAGACTTAGTCCTATTAGTCTAATTAATTCCTTTAAGTCCTTAATTGGTCTTACTTATATTATATAGTATTAGTTGTCTATTGGGTCTTATTGTGTATTACCTTTCTCCTCTTCTATCGAAGAGTCCGAAGATTTAGCATCAGGATTGTAAAAATAGAATGGTAAGATTTAGTCGATATTTTAGTTAAGTAGTGGACTTGCATTAGAGTGTGTACTAATGTGAACTAGTGTGAATGGATGTGAATTATATAGCGAATACAATTCTAAAGGTTTTTTAACGAGTTAGATATTGATAGTACGAATATTATTCGTATACTTGTACTATTAATGACTGGTGCATATATTACTCTTAGTAATGCTAGTCAACTTAATTAATATTATTAACAATCTAATTAAAGTAATTATGTTACATTTAGAGAACAAAACTAAAGGAGAAACTTTCCTAGTTCCTCAACACATCGGAGAAATTGATTTCAAATATGTTTCTGACCGAGTTAAAGATATAACTCCGTTTAAGCATTTTGGTATTGTCGCTATTATTCAGACTGCTAAACTTCGTGAGATTATCAATCCTGATTTAAAGGGTACTGGTAGTACTAGATTTATATTAGTTAAGACTAACTATGCTGATGATGTTAAGGAAGAAGATAGAGCTATGCTTAATCGTTTCTTATATGTTGCTCCATCTGATGTATTTACTGGTATAGATTGTAATCCTCGTAGTAATGAACTTACTCCTTATAATCTTGCTGAATTTATTCGTGGCGACCAAGACTTAAATCTTAGTATTGCTCGTGGTGAGATATTCCGTAAAGTTGGAAGTGGTTCTGTTATTAGTTTACTTGGTACAGAAGTGAATCCTGTTACTACTGAAAAGAAAGGAGATAATGGTAAGTTGATTACTACTATTGCCGAAACAGTAGTTTGTATTGGCTATAAGATTGTCCGTCTTACTGATATTCAAGGTCAGAACTCTGTCGAAGGTCTTATTCCTAGTGGTAAACCTCAAAAGTTTATAGTAGCTACTAATTTACTAAATGTATAAACTAGATGCCTTCTATTGATTTAAAAGAGAAAAAGGAGTTATTAGTAACTCGTCCTGATATTATTAGTTTATTAGGTGTTACACCTCTTGAAGCTGAAATAATAGATGATATTATAGATAATATCGAAGACCAAATTATTGATAGGATTAAAAGTCTACAACGAGTTTCAATTCCTTTTATTGGTGGATTTATTGTTAATGAAGCCAAGTTAGATGCAATAGAACATCATCCTGTAATGAAGGCTAAAAGGCAAGAACTTACTAATGAAGAATATTGGAAATTTAAAAAGAGCTTAGTTGCTACTCGAATGGCTCAACGTAGTAAATTTAGAAGTAGAACTTCGATAATATCTCGAACTGTTAGACTTAATCGTAAGTTAGCCGCAAGGAAACTTAGAGAGTTTAATCAAGATGAGAGGTCTTTTAAATTATATATGTACTTCTTTAGTAAGATGAAGCCAGTTAATGATTCTGATTACTATATTGAACTAAGAAATAATAAAGGTTATGATTACGAAGATTGCCCCTTTGGATTTAACAGGTATGATTAGCGTTGACGAGCAAGGTTATCCCTTTGCTCCTAACGTTTATCAGATACAGGATAAAGATGTAAGAGAGTTATATCTTCGTGATACTAGTGAAGATAAACTTCGGTATCTTAAAGAAGCCGGAGTTATTTTTTATCTAGCTGACCCTAAGTCTCCACCTAATCAAATGGGATATAGTCGTCCCGAAGCCTTAGCATCTGCTAGAGCTAATTACGCTCTTCCTAATGATTGGCAACCAGATGCTCTTATTCTTCGTCTTGTTGATAGATATCATGAAGATAAGATGGGCGTTGCAGGCGAAGCTCTTGAAACTATTCTTAGAGCAGTTCATAATAGTTCTCGTGCAGCTAATATACTTAGTGAGCAACTTACTAATAAACTTAATGCAGGTATACAAGCCGAAGATACTTTGCCAGTTATTGATTTGATAACTAAGCTAAATGGTATTATTAATATCATTCCTAATCAGATTAAATCTTTAGGTGAAGCTAAACAAGCTGCTGCTCTTGAAATAGAACAGAAGAAAGCTCGTGGTGGTAAAGTAGTTACTAGTTCTATGTCTGCTAAAGATGCTAGTGATTTAGAAGCTCAAGTAGAAGCTCAAAAGAGAGAGCTAGGATTGGTAAGCGATAGTATTGTTAACACTCCTTTACGGGGGAAATACGAAAGTACAAAATGATACCGGTTAAACCTGAATATAAGCAAACTAAGTTATACTTTGATGAGCCTACTCATAAGTATACTGATAATTGTGGTAATTCTTATATTAGTGCCACTACTATTATTCATTCGTATGTTCCTAAGTTTGATTCTAATTATTGGGCTAAATATAAGGCTAAAGAAGAAAATACTTCTATTAAAGATATAAAGAATCAATGGGATACCATACGAGATAAAGCCTGTGATATGGGTAATGTCTATCATAATAGTTTTGAAGATGGTATTCGTCAGAATAGTAAATTCTTCAATGCTATTAAATATCTGAATAAACAAGAAAGTAAACAGATGGTTACTGTTGCTGATTTAGATGTTGTTGATAGTCATGTAAGACTTCTCGATGTTGATGCTTTCATTGAACATACTGAAAATAAATATCCTGAAATATATAAAGTATTTAAGTTCTATACTGAACGAGATTATAAGATATATTCAGAGATAGGAGCATTTCTTCCTAAGTATCTTCTTAGTGGAACTATTGATATACTTCCTATTCGTGAAGATGGTTTTGTTATTCTTGATTGGAAAACTAATCGTACAGGTCTTAGATTTCAAGCAGGATACTATAAGAAAGATAAAACTGTTCGTCCAGTACAAGAAACAGATGAATGGGTTCATAAGCCCGAAGATGTTCTACTTCCACCGTTTGGTGGTTTACCTAATTGTAATGGTACTACTTATGCTTTACAATTAAATCTATATGCTAAAATGGTTCATCTTATTACTGGTTTGCCTTGTCGCGGTTTAGCTCTTTGTCATATTGAAGTTCCGTTTGTTCTTAACCAATATGGTAGACCTCAAAGATTTAAAGACGGTTTTCATATTGATGAAAGTAAAAGTGAAACAGCTAAGTGGTATAAGATTCCTAGATTAGAACCTGAAATAGATACTATGCTTAATATCCGTTATCAAACTGTTAATGGAAGTCAGAAACAACAAATGAATTTATTTGTATAATATAAATGTAATATCATGTCTAAATATAATAATTTATTAATAGATAGGTGTCGTACTGTTGATTGGAGAAAGACACTAGAGAATAAAGGTTATTCTTACTTTGATAAAGGTAAGTATAATCTTAATCTTATTGGTGTTCGTTCCAAAGAACATGGTAATGAGTTCAATGATGTTTTTATAATTGATTATTGGACAGCTAATGGTAAGAGATATACTCCTATATATCCTTGTACTACTGACCCTGGTTATAAAAGTCTTACTAATCCTGTTAATATTAAAGGTTGTGCAATTCTAGTTCCTGGTCAGTATCGTGGTTGTTTTAAGAAAGGTTATCATAAGGGACAATATCTTGCTCTTGTTCAACATAAACCTGTTAAAGTATTCCGTGATGCTAATAAAGATTTCTATCTTGATTGTGATGAATCAACAATAGAAGAAGGAATGTTCGGTATTAATATTCATAAAGCAGGAGAATCAAGTGTTGTTGTTGACGGTTGGTCTGCTGGCTGTCAAGTTCTAGCTAGAAGTATGGATTTCAGAGAACTTATGAATATAGTTAACTTAGCAATTCCTTTGTGGGGCGATGTATTTACTTACACGTTGTTAGAAGAAAAAGACTTAATAATATGAAACTAAAGAGTATTGGAATAGGACTATTAATAGTAGTAATCCCATTTGTTATAATTGGAGTATTAAACAATTTTGTTTTTAATAAGGAAAATGTAGAAGTCCCACTTATCGTTCCTGATACTATATATCAGGAAATAAAAACAAAAAGAGATAGTTTACAACTAGTAATAGATTCTATTCTCAATACTCTTAATAATACTAATCAGTATGAGAAAGAATTTGATAAAGCAATTAGTGATACTGATAGTATTGCTATTCTCGAACGCTTCATATATCTTGTGTCAAAACCAATCGGAGTTGAGAATCCAAAGGTTGGAGACGAAGGTAGATAGTTTACAGCAATCCTACTCCTTTACGGGGGATGGCGGAGCGAAGCGACGCCTAGATAAAGAAGTATTAAGAATAGCCAATGCAAAGTTAATACTTTCAGAAGAGTATAAAAGTCAATATGAATCCTACAAGAAGTTATACGAACTTAAAGTTAGAGATAGCTACTTGCAGGATTCTATTATATCTAAGCAACGTGAAGAAATAAAGAGAATAACAATAGTAGGTAATCAAGCTATTGTTAATCTTAATAAGGAATATAATAAGTCTAAAAAGTATAAGAAACAACGTAATGGATTCATAGCTAGTACAGGTGTGCTAGCTATTCTTGTTGTTATACTATTAAAATAACTAATTGTAAGTATGGAACTTAGTGAATATCCATTCTTCATTTATTATAATGAAGAAGATAAAGGAAAGAAATATAAGCACGCAAGAGACTGTGGATATAAAGACCCATTCGACCATTTCTTAATAGGAGAAAGCGGAGGGTTCTTAATGAATATTGACCCACATAAGCGTTTTGTTAATACAGACCTTTTACGTCCTGCTGCTGTTACTTATGAGAAAGAAGGAGTTTATACTAAGTTTGCAGTAGATAGTATGCCTCATATAAACTTTCGTAAACAGGAAACTCTACGTAGACTTGTTGGTTTTAAAGCTCCTTGTCTTATGGATACTAGAACTGGTGAGATAGAAGATGTCTATATTACTGGTGAACATTATAATTTTATTAATTATGGACGTATTCTTAAACTAGATACTAAAACACTTCGAGTAGAAGAAGGTAAAGTTACTGGTCGTAAGATAAGAGGATTTCCTAGATTTATTGATTGCCAGTGGTGGTACTTCTTAATCAAACAGTTCTGTCGAGAAAATGGTATGTTTCTTATCAATGATAAGACAAGACGTGGTGGATTTAGTTATATGGAAGCTATTGGTTCTGCTAACTTTATCAATCTTACTCCTAACCGTGCTGTTATTCATGCGGCTAGTGATAATAAGTTTTTGGTTCAATCAGGAGGTCTATCTGACTTTATGAAGAAGCAAATTATCTTCTATGAATCTAACACTCCTTTTGCTAGAGGTATAGCTAAGATTGATGCTAGTGATTTTATCTTAGGTTATAAAGACCCTAGTACAGCTATTATAGATGATAACAGTTGGAATAGTGCTTGTATATCTGTATCTACTAAGAACAATCCTTCTGCTGCTGTTGGTAAAGATGCCGGAGAAATCAAGTGTGAGGAAATGTCAGAGTTTGAGAACTTCGATGATTTCATGGATGTAACTGAACCTACTCTAAAGACTGGTTCTGTTACTACTGGTTTTCTTAATGCTTGGGGTACTGCTGGTAAAGCTAATGCAGGCTGGGTAACATTTGAGCAAAACTTCTATGACCCTAGAGGTAGAAACTTTATGGCATTTGAAAATGTATGGGATAAAGATAGTAGAGCAGAAGTATGTGGTTACTTTAAACCTTATTGTTGGGGACTTGAAGGTTATAAGATTGGCGATGATAATCAAATCGCTACTCTTACTTCTCTTGATGATGATGGTAATTCTGATATAGCTCTTGGTTTTCAAATAGCAGAAGAAGAACGTGCTGCTGAAAAAGCTAAGAGTAAATCATTCGCTAAGTTTATTAGTTATTGTGGACAGTATGCTAATATGCCTAGTGAATCATTTAGTTCTGTAAGTGAGAATATATTTAGTAGTGAGATATTAGATGAATGGGAGCAAGAACTAAAAATGTCTAATAAATATAACTTCTATATAGATGGTAAGTTTGTAGAATATGATTCGGATAACTTCGAGTTTATTCCTAATGAACGTATTGCTGCTACTGGTGGTGTATTTAAGAAGGATTACTTTGATTATATTAAGAATGTTCCTCGTCATTCTAATGAAGACCCTGAAGGTTGTATTCGTAAATGGTTTAATCCAATTAAAGTAGAATACATAGATAAAAAGACAGGTCAGCTAACTAAAGGTACTCCACCGGGAATATATAGTATTAGTTATGACCCTGTTGGTATTGATAAAGATAAGAAAGAACTTACTAATAAACATTCACATAATAGTATTAAAGTTTGGATGAATCCTTGTATATATAATGGTTATCGTCCTAGATTATGTGCTGTGTATTATGGTCGTCCTGATGAACTAGAGAAAGCAGATAGAATCTGTTATTATTTTGCAGTTACTTATAATTGTCTTGGTACAACTAATGTCGAGATTAACCGTGGTGAAACAGTTAGTAATTTTAAGAAGTGGAAAGCTATTAGATACTTAGGTTATCACCCAGTTCATTTATGGGATACTAATATTAATACTAAGAAGATTAATACTATTGGTTATGATATTAGTAGTGAAACAGTTAAACTTGATGGTCTCCGAATGTTAAAGGAAATGTTATATTCCCCCATAGGGAAGTTCGAGGACGGTCGTGATATGCTTGTTCTTCATACTATATATGATTATCAGTCTATACTAGAGTTAAAGAAATGGTCTAATACTGGTAACTTTGACCGTGTATCTGAAATGATTGTTCGTGGTATTGAATGGGCTGCTAATGATAAGTTTGCTAAAAAGCAGCTTGAACATAGACAGAGAGTGCAAACAGAGAAAGAAAACTTTTGGAATCGTAAACGTTATTAATTATGAGTTGGTTAACAGAAAGCAACAGGTTAAAACATTTCCTCTACGCAATCCCATGTGGATTACTAGGAATAATGTTAGTAGTAGGCTTAGCCGTAGGCATGGAATTTAAAGATAAAATGTATGGCGGTAAGTTTGATTTCTTGGATATTTTAGCTACATTGCTTGGCGGAATGATAGGATTCGTATTAATGCTAGTTATAGTAATAAGTACGGGTGCTATTAATTGGTACATTAATATACTTATTAAACTAAGCGAATTGTTATGATTGATGCTAAGCTAAATGCTCGACTTGGGGACATGCCTAAACAGCGTGTCCCTAATTCTGAAAAGGATGAATACTGGGCTGGTAGAACAATAGATTATTGTATTGCTGCCGGACTAGCGTGTAATGATAGAACTAAGACGGAACAACTTCTTGAAATACTTCATGGAGAAATGCCTGACGAGTTCTATCGTAAAACACTTAACCCTTATAATGCTACGAAGGAGAACTTTAAAAGATTTCCTGCTACTCTAAGGAATCTTGATATTATTAATGATGTAGTTCGTCGTTATTTATCAGAATACGTTAAATCTCAACATGAATTTATTGTTGGTGCTAATAATCCTGAAATCATTATGGCTCGTGATGCTGCTATTCGAGAAGATATAGTTAAGCGAGCTATGTTAGCATTTCAACAAGAACTTCAAAGGAGAATACAGCAACAACAAGCTGAAAATGTTCAACTAGAAGCTCAAGGACAACCAATACAAGAGGTTGACCCTGAACAATTAGCAGCTGATGCAGAAGAGTTTGAAAAGAACTTTATTGATAATTATATAGATGAAATAAGTGCACAAGCTCAGCAACTATTAGAAGTTATTGATGATGTTCTTAATAACGAGACAATAATTCCAGTTGAGTACTTTAACTATATCGTTACAGGGGAAGTTTATAGTTTCCATACTGTTCGTGGTAAAAAGCTAGTTAAAGAGTGGGTTCCAACTACTGATATGTTTCCTGTTCCTAATGGAGAGCAAATGGTATCTAAGTATGATATTGTAGCTCGTAGAATGTTGATGAGTTATAATCAAGTAATAGACCAATTCTCTGATGAACTATCAGATGAAGAACTAGAGTTTATAACTAAGTATTATAATCCTAGTACAGTTGGTGCTACTCGTACACTTAGTCTTAATGCTTATACTTATTATTTTCCTGAAAAGTGTAAGAGCTATGAGAATGATAATAGAGAGATATTTCCTTCTGATGGTTATGATTTAAGATTAAAGAACGGAGAACTTTTAGAAGTATGGCATGTTAATTGGAGAGGTTATACACAAGTTAAGATACTAAAGTACATTAATGAGGTAGGATTAGTTGATGAGATGATTGTTCCTGATGATTTTGAATTTAATCCTGAACTCGGACATATTGAGATAACTTCTGTATATAAACCACAAGTTTACGAAGGTTATCGTATAGGAGGTCAACGCTTTGGTATATATCCAGGTGGTGCTAAACCTATTCCTTTCCAATTAGATGATGATGTTAGATTGCAGTATTGTGGACTTCAAGAAGTACTTCCTCAAATGGGAAGATTCTCTATTGTAGAAATACTTACTCCATTTCAAATATTAATCAATATCTTCTCTTATCATAGAGAGATGATGATAGCTAAGAACAAGATGTTTATTCTTGTTGCAGCTAAATCTTTATTTGGAGAAGATGCAGAAGAAGCTATTTATAATATAGCGGCAGAGGGGATATTTCCTTATGATGATGCAGAAGATATTAATAGTACTAAAGCACAATCTATTAAAATGCTTGATGCCAATATCTCCGGTTATATTACTGAAATATCTAATCTTATTGAATCTATTAAAGCTAGTGCTCGTGAAATGGTAGATATGACACCACAACGTTATGGACAAATAGCAACTAGTGCTGGTAAAGGTACAACAGAAGAAGCTATTATTCGTGGTTCAATGGGCACAGTTATTATTAACTATATGTTCGATAAGTTCCGTGAGGACGAATATCTAATAGATTTAAATAATTCCAAGTTAGCTTGGATAGATGGATTAGATACTTCTTACTATGATAAGTCAGATAGAAAACAATATGTCTCTCTTAGTGTAAATAATCATACTCTCGGACAATACGTAATCAAAGCTAAAAACTCTGATAGAGAAACAGAGAAGTTTGAACAACTTAAAGAGTGGGCTTTCAACGCCAGTCAAAATGGAGATTTAATGTCTGCTGTTGCTGCTATTACTTCCGGTAATATATCCAGTCTTAAACTAGCTATTAATCGTTATCAAGAGATTCGTCAGAAGAATGAAGAATCACTTAGACAATTAGACCAACAATTAGAAGAAGCTAAGAATAAAGCTGTTCTTGAACAGATAGCTGCTAAGGGAGAACAAGATGCTAGGCTAGCAGAAATCAAAGGTTATTATGATTTACTTGCTAAAGGAATGGATACAGAAGCTGCTATGGCTGCTTTAGCTAATCAACCTGTGCAAACTGCTCCACAAGATAATTCTGCTGAACTATCATTGAAACAAGCTGAACTAAATGAAAAGAAACGAGCTAAGGATTTAGATATGATTAACTCTGCGTTAGATAGAGATAATGAACTAAAGATAGCTAAAGAGAATAAGAATAGATATGATAGTTCTAAGTCTAAATCTAGTTCTACTAAGAAGTGAATACTAAGTTATAATTAGCTATATACCATTCTCTATGATTCAGACGTGCCCTACGGAACTTTCCGTAGGGTTTTTCGTATCCATAAAATCGACGTAGATAGCGTTTCCTTTGCCTCTGTTGCATTTACCCTATCGAATGGATAAACTGTAAAGGAAAACATTAAAATGCCGTGACGGGTCTTAAAATGGCTCATTTTTTTGCCCTGTATCGAACGCAAAGTTTCTGCTGATAAGATTAACTCTAGTAATACTTAAATACAAATACGGGCAATTCTAAACCTAATAATAAGGGTATTCAGACTAGTAAGAGTTTGCTTTCTCATATTATTAGATTACATTTGAGTGAAAGTAATAATCAAAACATATTTATTATGGGAACTTTTAGTAGTAATAACGATTTAGATTTAAGTACTGGTAGTATTGATACTGGCGATACTGCTAATACTGGAGGTCAAGGTACTGGCTCTGGTGCTAACGGCAATCCTGCCGGACAGGGACAACAAGGTGCTGGACAAGAAGGACAACAAGGACAAGGCGAAGGTGCTAATACTGGTACTGTTGATAATGGTGGTGAAAACAAAGAAGGACAACAGGGACAAGGAGAAGGACAGCAAGGAAGCTCCTCTACGGGGGAAGAAGTGGTATTATCAGAAGGTGATACTATAAATGTTGATGGTGTAGATTATACTATTGATGCTAACGGTAATGCTCTTGCTGTCGATGGAACTATATTTCGTACTGCTGCTGAACTTGCTGAACTTATATCTCAAAATGGTTCTGAACCAAGTGTTCTTGAACAATTACAAACTCGTTTCGGTTCTGACTTTAAAGATGAGAATGGTAATCCTATTGTATTCGATAATAATACAGAAGGTATTGCTGCTTATGTTAATACAGTAATTCAGAATAGAATTGCAGAAGCTCAAACTGCTGCTCTTAATAATCTGTTTGAAACTTATCCGCAAGTAGAACAAGTTATTAATCATCTTAAACTTAACGGTACTCTTGACGACTTCGTAGAAATTCCTGATAGAAGTCAGATTACCGTTAGTAAAGATAACGAAGAACAACAAGCTACTTTCATTCGTGAAGAATGGAAACTTAGTGGTAAAAAAGGAGATGTAAATAAATTCATTGACTATTGTAAGAACGCCGGTATTCTTTATGATACTGCTGTTGAATCTAAAGAAGCTGTTGATAGCATTTATGAATCTCGACTTGCTGAACAGAAAGCACAAGTAGAAGCTAAAGAAGCTGCTGCTGCTGCCGAAGAGAAAGCATATTGGGATAATGTAGAAAAGACTATTAGTAAAGGCGAACTATTAGGTTATAGTATTCCTGAACAAATTCAGTGTAACAAAGACGGAAAGAAAGTAATGCTTAGTCGCAAAGACTTCTTGAAGTATGTGTCTACTCCTGTTGACAATGAAGGTAATACAGCCTATATGTTAGACGAAGCTAAAGTTGATTCTAATGCTCGTATGCAGGATGATTTACTTAAAGCATTTCTTAGGTTTACTGGTGGCGATTATGCTAGTCTTGTCGGTATGGCTGTTAATAAGCAGAAAGTTCTATCTATTAGAACTACCGCAGCACAAACTACTGGTAAAAGGACTGTTATTATCAATAGTAAAGGTAATAATTCTAAGACAGTTGATAATGACCAACTAGTCTTGAACTAACTAAATTAAAACAAATATGTACAGATTAAGAGAAGTCGAAAGAGGTAGATATGATGATAGAGGTTACTCTAATGAGCAATCTCTTGCTGCCTTAATGATTCAAAAACCGGAAGAGATTAACAACTTCCTGACTTACACTTATGGTATGGAAGATGACCGATTCCCGCTAACTTTCCTTACAGAAGGACAAGGTGCTGCTGGTGTTTGTGATATTACTACTGTTGAGTGGACTTGGAAGACAATGGGTCGTCAGAGATTCAATGATTATATTGTTTGGTCTGACACTGGTGATACTACTCCTGGTATTGGTGGTAAACCTATTAAGGTTGAGTTTGCTACTGGTCTTATTATTGAACAGTATGGTTTGCTTGCTCCTGATGGTAAAACTGCTGTTCGTGTAATGCGAGACCATGGTGCTGGTAGTCATGGTGGACATCTGTATTCTTTGCAGCTAAAGAATCCTGATAAAAGTGCTTATGTTGACCCTGCTAATCTTGAAAAAGGTAAGTATTGGTGTATGTTAGCTCCGTCTATTCCTGAATCTTATTCTAAGGGTAACAAGACTAATGTAATGGGACCTGGTGTTATGAAATCCCAGCTAGGATTCAAGCGTTATAGCAAGGAAATTGCAGGTAACATTAGTAATGTTATTGTTAGCTATGCTTTCAAGACTAAAGGTGGTGGTACTGACACTCGTTGGATTAACGAAGAAATGCGTCAGTTCGATGTTCAGATGCGTATCTCTAATGAGATTGACTTATGGACATCTCGTTACAATCGTACTGTTAATGGTACTATTGATATGAAGGATTGGGATAATGACCAACCAATTCCCGAAACTGCTGGTATGTTTGAAATCCTCGAAGAGTCTAACTATGATACTTATGGTGAATACTTGCCTCTTAGCAAGCTAAAAAGAACTATTGGTGACGTAGTTGATAAGGATACTGATACTGGTTCTATGGAGATTACTCTGTATGCAGGTAAAGGTGGTATCGAAGATTTCGATATGGCTATCCGTGAAGATGTTAAGTCCGAAGGATTTATTACTCCTCTTGGAGAGAAAATGATTGGTGAAGAAGGTGGTGGTCTTACTTATGGTAAATACTTCCGTAAATATAAAACTATTGACGGACATACTGTTACTTGTATTCATCTTCCTTTCTTGGATAAATCTCCTATTGCTGAAACAGCAAAAGCTAATGGACTTATTCATCCTCGTACTGGTTTGCCTATGACATCTCACAAACTGATGTTCATTGACAACTCTGTATATAACGGAAATCGTAATGTTCGTATGGTACGTATGAAAGGTCAGTCTTACCTTGTTGGTGTATTGAAAGGTCTTACTCCTATTCCACCGTCTTGGGGTTCTGTTCCTAGCAATTCTATATCTACGGATATTGATAAGTCTCAATATGAAGTTAAAATGTCTCGTGGTCTGCAAGTAGATAGACAAGAGAAGATGTTCATGTTGGAGTGCGTACTCTAAGTTAAACAATTAAAATTGAAATTATAATGGAAGGACAAGCACCAAAAGCCGGAACATTCGGCAGTAGTCTAAATAATCCAACTAATAGCCCTAGTGCTACTACACAGGCTAAAGCTCCGGAAACTCCTAGAGAAACCTATGAACAACTTCTTAAAAAAGAAGATGGTTTAGATAGAGACTTCTTAGAAGAAAGATATATTACAATAGCTCTTGCTACTGATATTACTATTAATTCTGTTTATCGTCAAGTTAATGCTAGATATATCGTTGACCGTCACGATAGCATTGGTGGTAGTATTAATTCAGCTAGAATCTTAACTAGCAACTATAAAGAAATGGAAGCGTATATGCCTTCTCTTGTTGGTTGTTCTGTTAATTCACAGGAATATATTACTCGTGTTCAACGTTGGTTCAATAGCATATCTATTCCTGTTGATGGTGAAGGAAAGAAACTTAATTGTTCTTTCCAATGGAATAAGAAAAGAGATTATCTGAACTATAAGATAGATGAAACAGAGATTATCGAAGAATATGATAATGCTGAAAAGTCTAATCCTAAACAGTTGAAAGATGCTATTGCTAAATATGTAACTAAGATTAATGCTCTTGAAGCAACTCGTTATCAATACGGACATCCTATTAAAGTAGATGATTACTTAGCATATCGTCATTGTTTACTTTATCCTATTGTCGCTAAAGACGTAGCTATTATTAGCTTCGACCCTCGTGTTAAATTCTATATTAAAGATGAACAACGAGAAAATAATCGTCTTAAACGTAATCGTATTCAAGCTAACAAAGCAAGACGTAATTATCTTGATGCTATTGATAACGATGCTAAGTTCAAAGCTATTTTCGTATGTTATTCTGCTAGTAACAAACAAGATGTATTATCTAACTTGTTACTCGATAGAACTATCCAAGAAAAGATGCTTGATGACTTTGCAATTAAAGAGCCGGAGAAATTCAACAAACTGTTTAACAATTCACAAATTGAGCTTCAAGCGTTCATTGAAGAAGCTATTGCCAAAGGTGAGCTAGTTCGTTCTGATGTTAATCAAACTGTTCTTACTCCCGAAGGTGGATTTATCGGAGCTAACATGAAAGAAGCGTTGGCTTATTTCAGTAATCCCGAAAATGCTGATTATAAAAGAGCACTTGAAACTAAACTAAAATTATAATAACTATTTATTATGAAAGTAGCAGAGATACATAACGAGTTCATGCTTCTAGCTCAACAAATGGGCATGAAAACTGTGCGAGCAATACTTCCCGAACAGGTAGACGAAATAATCAACTTAGAGACTATCGAATATGTGAAAGATGTTTTCTCTCGTAAAGGTAATCGTGAACTCGATGGTATCTCTGATAACGTTATAAGATTAACAGAACTTAATCCTCTTCATACTAGTATTAAGATTGAAGCTGAACAAGGAGATATAATGTTTGGTACTGGTTATAAGATAGAGTTAAACAACTATCCAACACCCATGTTCTATACATCTGTCTACTCCTTTAAGGGGGATAAGTCTTATCGTTGTAGATTGATAGACTTAGACTTAGTGAGTGAAACGATGAACGATTATCATTCAAAGTCTATTGTTATAAGTCCTATATGTTATAAGACTGAATCTAATATTGAAGTAATTGCAACATTTGAAATAGATAAGCTCTTAGTTAATTATATTAAGTATCCTACTCTAATTAGTATTGCAACTAATACTACGAATGAACTATCAGATGTTGCTATGCACGAAGTTATTAAGAGAGCTGTTAATACCTTTAATGCTATCTCTAATAATAATAGTTATGAGAAAGTTTCAAACGAATTATCTAAATTAGAATAAAATGGAAAGACTGTTGTTTGCAGATAATGTTGCATTAGCTACTACTCCCGCCACTTTAGCTGCTGTTAATGCAGCAGGTATTACAGAGGGTGCTGTTGCTCTTTACGACAACGAAGGTGCAATCATCTCGAAAGCTCTTACTAAGAACATTCCGATGTTTACCTTGTTTGTTGGTGGTGGAGCATTTGCTAATAAGAGCAAGTATACCAATATTGTATCTGATATTGATACTAGACGTTTCTCTTATGTTAAGAGTGTCTATGCTGCCGGAACTAAATTTAGTGCGGAAATTACTGTTCCTACTCCCGTAGAAGGGAAGGATTATACGTTAACTATGGCTAAAGCTCATACTGTTCTTAATGAACGTTATAAGTGGTCGGCTAGTGAGCGTGCTCGTGAAGGTGATACTGCTGCTATTATTGCTAAGAAGTTAAGTACTCAACTTAATTCTCTTGGTAAGAATGAAGGATTTACTGCTAGTGTTGCCGCTGCTAAAATTACCGTAACTGGTACTGATTATGAAGCATGGAATCTGATTGCAGGAGATTCATTGTTTGGAGTAACTATTACTACTACAAAAGCTGTAAAACCAATTAATGATGATGCTGCTCTTAAAGAATTGCAGATTCGTTGTATTGGTGGTGAAGGTATTAATTCTACTAGCAATGATGCTCGTAAGTTATATACTTTGCCGGAGTTCTCTAATGCAGGTGGTTGGACAGTATTTACGCTAACTTTCTATCCTCATCGTGACCTTCGTAGTGGTAGTACCGAAAATGTTAAAACTATTATTCATCTTGCTATTCCGACAGGAGCTGCTCAAATAGCTACTCTTGAAACAATATTTGCATCTGTTAATACTCCGGCAGCAGCAGCAGGAGCTTAAAGAAGATATTGTAAATATAACTCGTAATAGTTTAATAAAGGGGTTGCTATTAATGTTAAAATTAGTAGTAATCCCTTTAATCATAAATAGGGATGAAGGAAATTATCGAATCTGCTCTTAATCAAGGCTTGAGTTCCTTGATAACTATTTCTATTTTCCTACTACTATATAAGTGGTTGGACAATAAGAAAAAGACTGAAAGCGAAAAGTTTGTTAGTTCTACTAGCAATACTCTTGATGAAGTATCTAAGTCATTACTACAAGTCTCAACGTTTATTACTGATATTACAAAGAATATCATAGATAAAGATAAGGACAAATGTAAGACTGCAATAGAAGATTCTATGCTCGCTTCGGCAATGAGATTGACAATGTTCGTTACTAATACTGTTATTAATAACCATATCCATACTAATAAAGATAATATACTTGCTAATATCCATAATATAGTTAATGCAGAGTTTTACAGTGTATTCTCTAGCTTAGCTTTATATAAGATTAATGGAGTAAAGGCTAGTGATAATATGAAAAAGGATTGGATGCCATCAGTAGAGAAGTCTATAATAGAGATAGTGTTTAATGATAATCTTAGTAAAGAAGATAAAATATCTAGTTTTAATAATAAAATAAACTTGAAGTTTCAGTCTTACATAACTTATATAACAAATAATACATTAAAGTAATGGACATAAACTTCGATAATGTAAAAAGCAAATTGGTTGATAGAGGTGTACAAGTTGTACACCTCTCCAACATTGGATTCATTCTTACTAATGAAGATATATGTAGATATAATGCTATGGTTATTCTTAGTAATATGTCTAATGTAGAATCTAAACTTAGTGAAGAACAACAGCAAAATCTAATTGCAATGTATAACGAATTAATAGTAATGCAATGAGAAAGAACGAAGATGGAATGTATACTTATCTTGATGTTCCAAGTAAGTATAATTGTGTTTATAAAAAACTACTTATTAAGTTAAGTGACTTAGGAGTAGATATGATTAAAGATTGTACTTCTACTTGTAAAGGTATCAATCGTCAAGTAATTAACTGTTGGAATATGTTTCAATCTGCTTGTGCAGCTTATACTCTAGGGTATTGGAAGCAAGCAGATTTACTTATTAATTACATTAATAGTTCTCTACAATTCGGTTGTGATGAATATACTACTGATGAGAAACCAGTATTTATGATATTTGAACTAAATATACCTATTACTATAACTGGTTCTCAAAAGATAAAATATAATGAAGCTAATTTTGTCATAGCTAATAGAGAATATGTAGTTGAAGATACTCTTACTATTTATCAAGTAATTAATGAAAGAGAAAATATAATAGCTTCAGGTTTATCTGTTAATAGTCCTGTTAAGTTCAATGAATTAGTTCTTAATGCAGAAGTAGGACAAGTTTATATATTCAGAGCTAGTGTAGAAGGACAAGATGGAGAGACTTATTACTCTAATGATTATATTGTAGAATGTGTTTCTGTTCCTGCTATGAACGTAATGTATTATGGACATACGGATATTGCTCCGCAAGTATTTGATAAAATGTCTATTAATGATATCATGGCTATTGAAGGTAACACTCCTAGAACTATTACGGGAAATAATAATAATACTTTTATTATTAAACAGAAAAAGAAAATCCATTATTTATTGATACCTGATAAGTTAATGACTCTTGTTAAAGCTGAATATGGTACTACTCTTGTTACTACTCTTTGGGACGGAGAAGAAGGTGCTTATAAGACAAATAATCCAGGTGGAATTTATGATGGTATTCATTATAATGTATTCTTCTTATATTCTCCTTCTATATTCGATGATGATATTCGTATAACTTGTAGAAATAAATAATATGAGAAAAGGAATAAGTATAGGTCAGCTTCTTGTTAACAATAGTGTAGATGATAATTATAATCCTCTACCTGATGTTGATGCTAAGTATGGACCTTATAATAGTATTGCAGAAGCTCTGAAAGAATTGCCTCCTGAATTACGTTCAGTAGGTCTTACAGTAGGTATTAAACAAAATAATATTATTAATGAGTATTGGTTTAATGGAGGTATTGAAAACAAGAATCTTGTAGTTAAGCAACAAGGTAGTGGAGATGAACCAGTTCAAACTGTTTATATACAAGACAATCCTCCTGCTAATACAAATGCTCTTTGGGTAGATACTTCTGGATTAGGAGCAGCTCTTGAAGAAGATGAAAAGCTAGCTCCTATAATTCAATCTATTCAAGTGATACAAAAGTATCTTGATACTATTGTCCATCAGAGAGATTTAATTATAAATCCCGGTCATGTTAGTAATACTTTTACTAAGTCTATATTAAAAGAATATACTCCTATTGACCCTAATACTGGACAATTAGCAATTAGAGTTGCTGCTGTTGGTGAAAGTCTTGAACCTGAAACAGATGAATATGAACCAAATACTAAAGCGGTTCGTGGGCATTATGGTACTCTTAAAGAAATCCAAGATAACTTTAATAATTTCGTAGATTACGAACTTCTAATTGCTACTGATGTAAAACGTCTATATACTAAGATTAATGGAGAACCTGTTAATCTTACTGGTACTAGTTCAGGCGGTGGCGGCAGTATTGATTATGAAGCATTAGATAAATTAGATACTATTGGTTTCGTTGCCCCTAATGGACAAGTATATCGTGTTAAGGTTAATAATAACGGACAGCTAGTAGTATATAAGAAAGAGTTAGATACACCGCAAGCAGAACCTACTGGTGGACAAGAAGAACCCGGAACTGGTTGGATATATGTAACTACTCTATATCTACAAAAGTTGTATATTAACTCTTTGTATTGTGGCGGTATTACTAGTGACGAATATAGTTATAATCCATGTTCTCATAACTTCGTTGAACTTAGTAATCTTACGGGTAAAGATGTGTCTCTTAATGGACTATCATTACAGTATGGTACAGAAGGTGGAAACTGGGAAGTACTCCCTTTATGGGGGAATATCAAAGCAGGTTCGACATTCTTAATTAGAGGTGCTCAATGTTCAGTAATGAATACTAATACTACTCGTATTAAAGTTGAGACTTATGATATGGAATGGTATGCTAGTGATGGTAATCTTATTAAGTTTGATAATAAGAAAGCTAAGTTTTTCTTGACTTGGGGAACGTCACCTAGTTCTGTTGCGAATCCTTATAATAACACGACTTCCCCTATAAGGGTATCTAAAGGTTATATTGATTTAGTTGGACTTCAAATCTTAAATGCTGGTGATGCTGATAAAGTTGATGCTGCTGAAAATACTGCTTATGGTTATCTTGATAGTAAGTACTTATTTACTAAGTACTATACTATGGACAATGTTAAGCAAGCTACTAAAGCTCTTAGTGCTAGAAATAACGCTAATGATATGTACTTTGTTAATCTCGAAGCAAACATAATACCTAGAGTAGATTCTTATACTCCACGTGCTAGCTTTGAGAACAAGAATATATTCTTTAATAAGACTTTACTAGACCATACTAAACCTAATAAGGTTACTATGACTTTAGGTAGAAAGGCTTGTTATACTTTTAATGAATCTAATGAACCTAATGATGATGCTAGTAGGTGTTTCAATTGGGTGTCAGTAGGTTACTATGATGAGTATTTATGGTATCGTGCATATAGAAGTGACGGTAGTTATACTAATTGGACTAAAGTAGAATCATTTAAAAATGAGACTGGTATTCGTAAATATTATAATCGTATTCGTGCAATAACTACTGATGGTACTCCTTTTACTACTCATAAAGTAATACTTACTCATTTAGGAGAACAATATGATACTCATACAAGGGATAAGAATATTTATTACGAATATTATGTAGGTAGAGATGAAACTTATAAGAGCGATATTCGTAGATTTGTAGTTATGAGCGAAAATGCAGGGAGCGAAGTTCTTAACTTTGTTCAGACTTCCGACCAACAAGGCTTTAATTGGGATGAATATAATGTATGGAGAATAACTGCCGGACAAATAAAGAAGGACTTTAATAGATATGAAAATAGTAACATATCTGTGTGCTACTTTATGATTAATACTGGCGATATGACACAGAATGGTAATCGTATTAATGAATGGTTAGATTATGAAGCAGGAAGAGAACCACTATACGATATTGCTGAAATGGTAACTGTTGGTAACAATGATTTAACTCCGGCTAATGTATATGTTCTTGGTGACGGTGGAGATGATTCTAAAATTAATGCTACTAACATTCGTTTCTTCTATTGTTATGAAATGGATGAAGATAATCCTCCTGTATTTACTGTTGAAGGAAAAGAAATATTCGTTGAATCATTATATTCATTCGATGTTGGTCATACCCATTTCTTATGTGTTAATAGTGAGATAAGTTCTAATACTGAACGAAGTGTTTATGGACTTTCTACTACCGGAGTAATGTATGACTTAATAAGACAATGGTGTGAAAGAGATGATGCAAAAGCTATTAATGCTAAAGCTAAGATAGCTTATTGTCATGAAATGCCTTTTACTATTATTACTCAAAATCTTATTAATTCATTTTATTGGAATAATGAAGAAAACACTAGTGTTGAGAGAAGTGGTAGTAGATTGAATTTCAATACCACTAAAGCTAACGCTTATTGGTTCTCAAAGTTCTTACAGACCCACAATTACCGTTTATGTCTTGGCGGACACAAACATACTTACAGTTGCAGTTATCCGATTTTAGAGAACGAAAACAGCTCTATGAAGCCTATCATACAGGTTACTGCGGACGTTTTAAAGAAGGATTTTAATTCTGATGAATTATATACGGAAACTGCCGAAGGTGCGTTAAAAGGGCAATCTTTCCCTAAATCTTGGGAAAATAATACTAACTTTGATATGTTGAAACACTTGTGTACATTTCAATTAGTAGAAGAAATAACTGCTCCTGTATATCTTATGTGTCAGGCTAGTGGATATAAACATACTAGTAATAAAGAACTTCCTAGTCCTAATATTCCGTGGTTAAGGTATTTCTTTCCTGCTAGTATTACTATTAATAGTAGAGACGATGTTACGGCTAAAGTTAATGCAGGTCAACGTTATCCTTTCTATATTAAGTATTTCTTAAAGCCAGGTAAAGTAGATGATTTACATTATTACCCTAATTTACAAGTTACTGTTAAGAAGTTATCTAATATATTTAATAACTCCGGTAAGTACAATGTTAATCTTCAAGGGTTGAATCCAACTTATGGAGTTGTTGGTGGTAATGGAGAAACTAATAATGGTAATGATATAATTAATGTGAAATTTCCAACTTATAATATTGGTTAATTATGGCAGATAATATTAAAAGGTATAATCCTAAAACTGATAATTGGGATATAAGTTCTTCTGGAAAAGCTACCGGTATTATTGTTGAAGACCCTCGTCTTATCGACCCTGAAGTAGCAGAAGAAGGAGTAACTGGCGAAAGTCTTAATGACGTTCTTGTTCGTCATGAACAAGAACTAAAGAAGCAAGGTGGATATATTGCTTGGCTTGCCGAACACGGTGGTGGCGGAAGCGGTGGCGGTGGTGGAACTACTGGTGATAAGGTTACTCTTACTAATGGTAATATAGTAAAAGAAGGTAATATTAATTATCTTTATTCTACTGTTACTACTAATATTAAGTTAGAGTATCTTATTACTTCTAGTAAGAATAATAAGAGATATTTTATTACTGTTACTCTTGATGGTAATAATATTATCGAAGGAAAAGAAGGTTGGACTAATACTCCTGGAGTTCTTACTATTCCGCAACTAGATAAATTCTCTGCTAACAGTAATCACTCTGTTGTAATCACAGCTAGTGATACAGACGGATTCTCTGCTGAATCTTATTTGCTTAATATAGTAGAAGCTAGTATTAAACTTACTAGTATTGTATCAGGTAATACTGCTACTGTTGGTCTTGACTACTTCTTTACTTATAGTATTACTAGTAAGATTATTGGTTCAAATGTTAATCTTGTTGTCACAAATGTGACTAATGGTGCTACTAAAACTATTGAATTAGGTAAGACAACCTCTACTGCTCCTAAACAAGTTAATGTTAACTTATGGGAACTAGGTAATATTATAGCAGGTAGTTCTTATACTATACAAGCACAAGCATTTACTTCAATGAATGAAGCTACTGTTCAATCTGATAAAGTAACGAATCGTGTAGTTGTGGAAGATGGTGCTAATCTTGTTGTTCTAGTAGAAGGTATTACTAGTAAAGCAGAAGTAGATGCAGGAGTTGAAAGAACTAAGTTCTCTCAAAGCGGTAATATTTCTTTTGCATTTACTCCATATCTTGCAGGAGTTAGTCTTATTTATTATGCAATTAGAATCGAACATAATGGTATTACTAAAGATATAGGTTACTTCGATGAAGGAAACTATAATGATAATCAATATGTTCAGCGCGGTAAACAACAAGTGTTTAGTTACGCTATTCCAATAGAAGGAGATGTTATTGGTAATTGGAATATTACACTTCGTTGTTGGTCTGAAAAAGGAGACCCTGTAACTGATACAGTTCTTGCTTGTGAAGTAGTATCTAGTTCCCAAGCTCTTATTGCAGACCAAAATCCTAATAATAGTAGATATGCTAGTTGGCACGTTCGTCAAGAAAGTTTCCCTCAAGTATCTACTACTAAAGTTTGGACTAGTAATGAACCAACATTTACTGCGCCTGGTTCTATTACTCCTAGTGGTGCTGTAACCAATCTTAATGTATATAATACAAACGGAGTACTATCAGGCTTCTTAACAGAGAATGGACAATCTATGTTACGTATATCAGGAGAAGCCTATGGTGTTATTGATGTACAACCATTTAAAGATGATATAACAACTCTTAATAACTGGTCGAGACAAGGATTTGGATTATCATGTACATTCAAGTCAGATATTCATCCGTTCTCAAATAGAACAATCTTCTTTATAGGGGATTACAATACTGACGAACAATTCTCCGAAGGTATTAAAGTAGGTCTTGAAGATATTATTTGGTCTTATACAGATGGTAATATTAAAGAAACTATTAGTTGTAAGATACAACAGAATGTTATTAATACTGTTGATTTTATAGTTAATAAGAATCAAGGAAAGATGATTGTCGGTATCTTTATCAATGGTATACTTAATGCTGCTCGTGAAATAAAGACTGACTTTACTTGGAAGACTAATTCTAAGATATATCTTGGTTGCGATATTAGTAATTCAGGACAGATTCAAAACTTTGCTGATGTTAACTTCTATGATATTAAGTTGTTCCGTGTTCCTGCTAATGATAAAGAAATTGTTATTAATGCAATGAACTCTAAAGCTAGAGCAACTTTTTTATCTGATGGTAGTGTAGACTTTACTGAATACAATAGAATGAAGTTAAAGAACTTCTTCTCTACTTCTGATTCAGAACCTCATTCTACTCTATGGGACGATATTAACCAAACGTATGCTAGTGTCAATTTCAACAGTCTTATCTCTGATACTACTAGAGTATTACCAGTTGATATAATGTTGATTAATTGCGCTAATACTGGTTTTACTCGTGCTATATTTGAAGAGATTGGAGGTCAGAATAATAATTGGTATAGTGGTTGTACTATGAGTTACTTTAGTCCAACTTCGGGAAAGTCTAGCTCTGAATATACTACTGATGTTTCTGTTTCTAAGCAAGGTACTTCTACTTTGAACAATCTTATTAAGAACTTAGAGATAAGATTCGATAAGATGCTTAAAGATGATGATGGCGGTAATCTTGATTATGAGCTATTCCAACCTAGAGAGACATGGTTTCCTGAAAGACAGTTTACACTTAAAGCTGACGTTGTTGACAGTGCTCATGCAAATAATGCTTCTATTGGTAAATGGATTAATGATAACTCGGATTTCTTATTCGAGAAAACTCCGCCTATGGAACAACTTGAATCTCATCGTCCAGTAGATACTCGTGATAGAACTGTAAAAGATAAAGTTACTATCAAACAAACGCTTGAAGGTTTTCCTATTATTCTTCTTATTCAGTTTGATGGGGAAGAAACTCAAACTATGCTTGGTATATATAGTTTTAATTTAGGTCGTGGAGCTTATTATAATATGGGATTCCGATTTATGAAAGACTTTACTACTAAGATAAAGAATACAGCAGGTGAATATGTTGATAATAAACTTCCTGCTTTTGTTACTTCTTATCATACTTATGCTCAAGATGAACTATTCGGAAACATAGACCAAAGAAAAGTTTATTCTTATGAGTTTGGGGAAAATGCAAATGTTATTGTAGATGGAGAAAAGATATTACCATTAGCATTGTTTATGCAAGACGATTTATCTATTATCAAACATGTAGGTGAATTTAAGTATAATGGTGGCAATTGGTTAGAACCTAGTGCAGCTGTTACTGATGATAATATTTGGAGAGCATTACAAGAGTTATTCTCTATCTTTGCTCAAATGACTTCATCGACAGTTAAGAAATACATTTGGAACGAGACTTCCGGTGGTTATGAAGAAACTGCTGGTGAATATCCTGCACAGTCTAGTTGGTCTACGCTTGCTGCTGAACTTGATACTAAGTTCTCAATTAAGAATGCTTACTCTTACTTATTAACGTGTGTAAAGTATGGGCTTGTTGATTCATTAGGTAAGAACTTAACTTTAGTCTGTTATGATGTTGGTGGGGCTAATAAGTGGTTTATTAGATTCTATGATATGGATACTGGTAATGGTCTTGATAATGTAGCTCTTGAATCTGTTGCTAAAACTGCTTGGTTAGATACATTTAGTAATAATGATAATAATGATGTTAACTCATTAGTTATTACTAAAAACGCTGCCGACGGTGGATATGATACTTATAGTTCTCGTATGTGGGACGTATTAAGAGATACTATCTTTGCTAATACTGGAGTATTCGATAGTTCTCTTGAAACTCTTTGGGACTTATGGAGAAACAATGCTACTATTTGTAAAGATATTAATGATTATATAGATAATTACTTTGCAGCTCAAACTAAAGATTGTGGAGAGCTTCTGTTTAATTATGATTATAATGTTAAGTATCTTACTGCTTATGTTGGTGAATCAGGTGGACAACCTTCTTATGCTAATATTGAATTTCTACATGGTACTCGTGTTGAGTATGTTCGAGATTGGATGAAGAAGAGAGTTTGGTTCTTTGACGGAGTATTTAAGTATAGCAATGCTGCTAATATTCAACCTTATAATAATAAAGGAACGTTTTCGGCAGGCGGTGCAGAAGCAACTAATCCTAAGCTGGTTGTTACTTCCAATTGTCCGGCTATATTTGTAGTTAACATTGGTAATACTACTGATACTAGATATTTCTTAGAAGAAGGTAAACCTACTGAAATTAGATTATCTCCTATCAGTTCTTTCAATACACAAATTACTATTAATAATACTCCTCAAATTAATGATATTGAAGGATTAGGCGGAATGAGATTCCAACGATTTATGTCTACTATGAAACTTCCTAGTTTCTCTAAGTTAGACTTGTCTTCTGTTGATACTTTTAGTGATTCTCCTATTCCATTTGAAACAGTATTCGTTAATGATGAAGGCTATTCTGACGTAAGACATATTGATTTAAGTAATACTAAGTTTTGGAGCGGTAACATTGGACAAGGTACGTTTACGGTTAATATAGAAAAGTATACCAAGTTGAAAGATTTGAATATATCTAGTTCTATTGTAACTTCTATATCTTTACCTAATGCTTCTCTTGCATTACTGAATATTACTAATTCAGCTGTTGAAGGTATTAGTTTAGTTAATCAACCTTTCTTGGATAGATTAGATTTCTCTGGTTGTAAACGGTTAAAAACTGTTACTATTGATTCTTGTGATAAGATTACTGAATTAAACCTTAGTAATCTAGGAGACTTACATACTATAAGAATTACTTCGTGTCCTAACTTAAAGTCTATAATTTGTACTAACAACGTTAACTTAACTACATTTAATGTATCCAATTGTAATAATGTTGAAATCATTAATGTATCTCAATGTACTAATGAATCATTAACTGTTTATATAGTAGGTGTTCCTAATATTAAAGAATTAAATGTATCTAGTACTAATACACCTAATGATATTCAAGTAGCTTCAAGTTTACCTAATCTTAGAACACTTAATATTTCTAATAGTCAGGTATCAGCAATCCAATATGGTAATGCTGCTATTCCTACTTATAAAGAAAATAAGATATTCGATATTAGTAAACTTAATCTTACTAGTCTATCAGTTCAAAATGCTAAAGGTGTGCATTACTTTAAGTTTGATAATAATAGAAATACTCCTTTCAATGTAGGTGATAGTTTCTTTGTTGGTTGTTCTAATCTTAAAAGAGTGTTCGGACATATTAAACTTAATGGTACTTCTATATTTGCTCAATGTGGTAGCTTCTATATTCACGAACCTAAAGAAAAAGTAGAAGGTATTACTCCTAATTATAATGGAGAATGGTTTGGTTCAGATACTAGTACAACAGAAGGAAAAACTGCTTGGGATAATAATACTGATTTAGGAACTAACTTTACTATTGGTACTACTAATTGTACTAGTATGTTTACTGCTACCAATTGTAGTATATATGATGTTTATTACTTCTTGTATAAATGTGATAATGTTACTACTCTTAATGGTTGTTTTGCTAGTGCTAAGAATGTTAAATGGGATTTATTAGATAGTCCTAGAAGAAATATGTTTAATCATTGTACTAAAGTAGTTACAATGAACTCACTATTTTGGGGATTACAAGCACAAGATTTTAAGATACTAACCAGTACTTATGATTATGGTTCTACTGAACATAATGGATTATTTAGTCCTCTTGTTAATTTACAAGCTATGGATAGTATATTTTATTTCGCTGGTACTAGATATACAAGTCCTGCTTTCTTAGCTAAGTTTAAAGGAAATGTTCCTTCTAAACTTAAAAGACTAAGTAGTTTTAGTGCTGGAACTATTAAGTTTGTAGATAATATTAATAATTGTCCTAGTGATAGTACTATTGATGAGCATCTTGTTAGTGCTGATTGTGGAACACTTCTTGCTAATCTTCCTGATTTAGAATATTTAAATACTATGTTTAATAATTCTAATATATACTTTAATCAAATAACAGATGAAGATGTAGAAGATGGAGTAAAGTATTGTCCTTTATTCTATAAGAATACTAAACTTAAATATATTCAAAGTTCATTTAAAGGACTTGTTAATTCTACTGGTTCTTTATATAATATATTTGGTGGTACTGTTAAGAATAAGACACAAGTAAGATTCCCGACAGCTTTGTATGGTATCTATGATTCATTTAGTTTAGGTTCAGGTTCTAATGTTATTTTCCCAATCCACAACTCAATGTTCAGTAGATTAAGAAACTCATTAAAATATATAACTGGACAACAAGCTATTAATGAAAGTACTTTAGGAAGTTTCCAAGGTTTTACTAAACAGTTTCTTAAAGAAGGTGATGAAGTATTTCCTTATGATGTATTTACTGGTTGTAGTGCAATTGTTGAAATACCGGGATTCTTCTCCGGTTTAGTTCTTCCTGCTAATACAGTAGTTGAGCTTCCTCTTAATTCATTTAAGACTAATTACAATCTTACTAATATATCATATCTATATTATGATATGAAGAATTGTAAGTACTCGCTTACTGGTAAGGGCTTCTCTAATTGTAAACTAATTAATGTTCATAGATGTTTCTCTGAAATAGAAACTAGCTTCGTTAAGAAAGGTTTTATTCCTTATGGACTATTCTATATGGAACAAACTTCTAATGTTAGCTATAAAGGTTGGAATGAAGTAGATGCAGCTAGTCAGAATATTACAGAGAACTATGGTATAGATAGTGACGGTAATTGGATTGAAAGTGCTGAAATGCCAGTAGAGATTATTTATAGTAAACAACGAACTCTTCCTAGAAAGACAATAGTTGATATGTCTTATTGCTTAGAAAGATTCCAAAGTACAGAAGCACAGGCTTATACTATGAATTATGGTAATCTTACGTCAAGCAATTATGGAGATATTATAGTACCTAATGAAAAATATAATCCAGTTAAGTATATTCTTAATCCTAATTATGACCCTAGAGAATATCTTGATGAAGAGCAGACAATGATTAACTATAATAGAGATATTCACAGAGTAATCATAAATAAAGACTATGATAAATATGAATATGCTTGGAATGAATATGCTTATGATGGACTTAGTGGACTTAAAGATATTATATTAAACAGTAGTCTTTATACAGATGTTTCAAATGGAACAATAAATTGTTCTCCTGTTATACCCGATGTATTTAAAGATGCTGCTTCTTCAATCGCTCCACCTAGTTCTGTTCATGCTAATAGAAAAGTATTGAATTATTTATGTTCACCTGACTTATTCTATTATTGTACTAATGGAACTAATATGATTATTAACGGTGTGTTTAGTGGTAGTGGTAGACCTGATGGAGGCCCAACATACGATTACTTTAACTATGGTATTCGTGGTCGTATTCCAACTAACTTATTTAAACCAGTTAGTAATGTTACTGATTTATCAATGACATTCCATCGTTGTCCTTTAATTCTTCCATATAAATGGAATAATTCCACAGGAGATATTGGTGAAATGTTCTCTAAGCAAATGTTCGCAGGATTAACTAAATTAACTAATATATCTTATATGTTCTATTTCTGTGTAATTCCTGCCGATGTTATTGTGCCTGTTGAATTTGTAATTGATTGTATTAACTTACAGGATATATCTTGTTTGTTCTTAGCCGCACAATTTGAATCAACTGCTAGTCAAGCACAACAAGTAGACGATAATATATTCGCTAAGAATGTTAATCTAAGGAATATTAGTTATGCTTTTGCTAGTGGACAAAGCCAAGGAGACTGGTCAGGTAGAAGTCCTAAGAAGATTAGTTCTACATTGTTTAATGCTAATAAACATAAACAACTTACTAATGTTACTGGTGTGTTCTATAATGCGACTTCTACTACTGGTAGTGTTCCTGAATTTTGGAATTGGCTAAATAGTCTATCCTCTGTTAATAGAGCGAACGTATTCTATGCTATGCGTAAGGCTAATCTTACTAATGGTAATAATGTTCCTAGTGGATGGGATACAGGTATGGTATAACAAAAAGTTGATAATAATATTGTATAATTAAACAAAATTTAGTTTCTTGTAGCGTCCCCCATAAAGGAGTGAGTATTAACAGTAATCACATCTCTTTACGGGGGAATGTTACAAAGACCAATTAATAATCATTTAAAAGTAATTATCATGAATAATCGTATTTATAACAGAGCTAATGCAGCTAATAGTTTACAGATTTCTATAATGGGTAACGTTGCTGCTGTTGCAGAGTTTTCTATTTCTGATGGAATGGGTGGTAAAGAACCTTTCCTATTAAAGAATATAACCGAAGACCCAATACAAGTAGAAGTAGTTCTTGCAGGTATGGAAGAACCTATTACTACAACTATTTATTCCGGTTGGAATGTTGAGTTAGTTAAACAAGTTAATAACGCTGTTGCTGATACATTACAATATGGGTACTAATATAACTGGTATTGGTAACGCCAATGCCATAGGATTTAAGTCTAGAGTTACAGGTGGGATATATTTCCCGCCTGAACTTAAAGACGCTCTTGTAGGGGTATGGTCAGCCTATGGTAAATCAAATGATAGTACTGACCGTAACATTATCAAGAATAAAATAAAAGATAGAGGTGGAGATTTTGTAATTAGTAACGCAGCTTTCAAACTCAATAGCGGATTTGGAGGTTTTGTAGAAGATTTTACTTCATGGGATAGAATAGATAGTAGTACTGCCGAAATTTCCAATGATGGTAGTAAGATAAAATGTATAAATACTACACTTAATGTTCAGTATCTTTTTAATTATATTAATAGGGATATCTCATCTTTTAAAGTTAAGATTTCAAATTTTACAAAAGGCGATATTACTTATTACTATCGTAAAGAGGACGGAATAGAAGCATTTTTTAAAATTACCCCCCTTAGTGTAGTTAATTCTGATAAAGTAATAGAATTACCTAAGTCATATAATACTGTTGAAAATGGAACAGGTAGTAGGGGAGGATTTTATTCTTCTAATATAAATATTGGAGTAACTATCGAGCAAATCCCCTCTTTTGAAGGCGCATTTGTCACCGACGGAATCAACGACCTGATTACTTCCACCAAGACCGTACAGGAGATGCTGGGAGGAAGTAATGAGATTACAGTGGTGAGCATGATTCATGGAATTGGTTCTAAGAATGCTTATACTAATGTTTTAAGAGAATACGGCTCTAATTACATTAGAAACACTTCTACAGCAGATGGTAAAACTGGTATTTATGGTTATACCTGTAAAGATACGACTAAATCTATTATAACCGATATACTTGGTGATAAGAATGATTATAAATTAGAACATATTCAAACAACTACTTCTTCGACCATAAATAGCGTATTTAGTGTTGCAGGGTGGAGAGAGAATAATGGTTCAATGATTGTGTATCCTGTTGCTTGGTACTGGACAATCATCGCCAACAAGGTACTGACTACCGATGAAATAAACCAAGTAATTGCTTATTATAATCTTGATAGAACTCTTAACCCTGATATACTGTGTAATACTATCAAGCAGGGCATCACCAACGAGAACCACGCAGAGTTTGGCGATAAGCTGATTGACTTTTCAGGCAACGGTAGGGATATTCAGCTGAATAATATTGCTTGGAAAGGGGATTCAGGTATTGGGAAGTATGAGACTGATTTTACAACTTGGACTAGAAGTCATTTTACTGATGAAGTCAATTTTACCCCATCTAAAATCGAGGTAACAGGAATCTTAACCACTAATTCCATACTAATAAACAACAAGCCAACGCCTATATATAATGTTGAGATACATAGTCCCAATAAATCAATAGTTGTTTATTATCAATATAATGATGATACTGGTGTTAAACGAATTGCATTAGTTGATGGGATTAATGAATTACCATCTGCTAATGATTCTTTATTTGTTACCTCTGACCGTCTTAATAGTAAAGGTATAACCATCACCCAGATTCCTTCCCACGCAGGTGCTCTCTGCCTTGACGGAGTAAATGATTTCGGTAAGGTGACAGGGATGCCGATTTACAAGGATTATACTTTCATTATAGATTATGAGAGAATAAGTTATACTTCATCTGAAGTATGGACAGCTAGTGTTGTATCTAAAGCTCATACTGTTGGTCAAGGAGCTTTTATTTTAATGTTAGCAAACAGAGAAGTTGAGCTATTGAGACAATCAAATTCTTTTGGAAGTACTACTACATTTAATAGAGATGATTTTACAAGAACTTTGTTATATCAAAGTAAGTATAAATGTGGAGATGTTAATTTAACAGTAGGCGAAGGTATTGATGGTGATACTCTTTGGTTAGGTACTTTAAGAGATAATGATTATCGTTTCTTCAACGGGGCTATCTACTCTCTCATGTCCTTCCCCTATAGCATGTCCGAGTTCTTGATAGAACGTCAGTTGAAGAAGTACAAGCTGGGTACGCTGTATCCGGATATGGTGGAGTTTAGACCTGTTATTAAAACTAATACAGAATGGGAATATCTAGAAATATATCAAGGTGATAATAGATTATATAATCTTTCTGAACATGATGATAAAACAGGTATTTATTTAGAAGAAAATAGTAGTATTGAAATTTATGTAAAACCGTATACAGGTCAAAAAGTAAGTAAAATTGTTTATAATGGTACTTCTTATATTGATCTAGAAAATAATAATTACGGATACTATTATATAACTGTTCCAGTTACCAAGTCTCCACAGAAGATTGGTATAACTATTGAGCAGGATGAAAACTACGTCCAATGGAATCCTGTTGTGGAAAGTAATGTGGAGTACCAAATAGTAGATTGTTATATAGATACTATCCCAGCTATTGTAGGAAAATACTATCTGATTAATTCCAAATTAAGAGTGGCTATAACAACAAAAGGCGCAGTGGATGAGGTTACACAAGTAACAGTGGGTGGAGTGCCTTTAAAATTAAAAAGTAATATTGGTAATAGGTTTACTTTTGATGGTACTTTATCTAACATATCCCCTCAAAAGATAAACATCAAGATTGACGAGTATATCAGATATGAGGACATTGTGCAGCCGTATCCAGTTCTATTGAGATTCAATGATGAAAATGGTAATGAAGTATCTTGGGGAGGTAAATTCAGAGTAGGTTCTACTATTACTAGAATAGGTTCTGTCATTGATTCTAATCTACTTCCTAATATATATAATATATTTGGATTATTATTTAATGACAATCAAGCAACTAGTTCTAAAGTTATTGTTGAAAAAACAATGATATTTAAAGCTAAAAGTGCTTATATATTTGACAACAATGAACCTAAAGTAATCCTATCTCCTAGACTACTACGTATTCCTAATTCTAGTTACAAGATACTAGGTTATATCCCCGATATATCCGGTCATGGCAATCATGGTAAGATAAACAATTCGGCTTATGCAGAAGGAAGTGGAGTTAATGAAGATGGTTCATACCAATTTGATGGTGTAGACGACTTTGTTACTATTCCTACTACAGTCGGTGGTAAGCAGATGTTGATGAAAGTGAATTCATTTAAAATAAATAATGTAATTTACGACCAAAGAAATATTAATAATCTAGATTCTACATTCTGCATTGTTGGAAATACTTACACGGCATATATAACTGGCAATGCTGGAAATACTTATATTGATGGGATACTTAATCAAAATATAACAGGGAACAGCTTAATTAATATTACTCATAATATAACTATTACTAATAAGTATGTAACCACATCTAATAGTGGAATACCTAACATTGGTTCACAAATGAAAAAGGAGGTATTTGGTAAAATATCTCTCTACGACTTTATGCTGTTTGACAAAATATCAACAGACGATAAGATTAAAGAGCTGAACGAGTATGTAGGTATTGAAGCTAAGGTAGAATTACCGCCTTATTATTGGGATACTTATGGTAAAACTAATCTTGATGCAGATAAAGCAACTATTCAACAAAGAGGTGTAGCCGTAGGTGATTATGATTTGACTAACACTAACTTTGCTTACGATAAGATGTCAGGGTTCGGTGGCTATGAGTTCGAGAAGTTTACTGATACAACTAAATGGATTGAAACTAAAAGAGAAGATGGAATAGAAGTAATTGAAAAAAATGATTATTCTTTTACTGCTAAAAAAGTTGGTACAGGACAGTATTTTTGGGATTTTAAAAATAATAGTATTAAGACCTTAGATAGAGATTTAACTGTTAAAGCTATAAGTAATAATAATGTTTATATAAGATGGGAATTTAAATATAGAACTGCTGAAAAGCCTGATATAGATAGTACTATTATTTTGCTAAGACAGGCTATGACGCCTAATGTTCCTATTACTGTTACATTACCCTATAAAACACAAGAAGAACAAACTGAACTAGGTGTCGTAGAAGGTAGTACTTATTATTTATTCTATTTTGACCCTAGCTATATTCCAGTAGGAGATGAATATACAGTTGAAATGCTTCCTCTCTATCCTAATGGTCTAGTATATGATGGAGTAGATGATTATTCTAAGAATAAAAATATTCCTGTGCTTACAGATTATACTTATATTTATAAAAGAACTATTATAAATATCCCGACTAATGCAGCAACTTTGTTAAAGGGTGCTGATAAAACTAATGGCGGTGCATTTATTGCTGATTATGGAAATAAATGGCAATTTAATTTTGGTCAATATAATACTATACAAGGTATAGCTGATGGAATAAATTGGCAAACTGTCAATAGCTTTAATGGGACTTCTATTAATAAGGGGAAGAATACTGATGATAGTGGAATTACAGTAGCTAAATTTAGTAATGGATATACCAGTATGGTATTCTACAAACTAATCCTCTATCCGAAAACCATATCGTTACTAGAGATTAACTTCCTAAAGAACCTGATGGAAAAGGATGAAATAATTGATTTAAATAACCCAATATTTATAAAAAATGAATAAATGAAAATAATGCCTTATAAACTACTTAAAGTAGTTTATATAATACTTGCTATAATTGCAGTAGTTATGTATACATTAAGTTTAATATTTAATATTTAAAGATTATGATTGATTACATTGTATTTCCTGTTGCTGATATAGATGAAGAGAAGTCAGCAAAGATTGATGAACTTAATTTAGTTCCTCGTAGTAATGTTAGTAAAGACAAAGTATTGATGAAGTGCCAACATTATAAAGAAGTGTTTCCTGAAAAAGTAACTAGAACAGTTACTACTGATGAAGAAGGATTGGAAATTATTAGTATTGAATATCCTTATGAAACTTATTCTAATGAAGCACTTGCTACTTTATTGTCAAGTCCTGAATGGAATTTTAAAGAAGATGAGGTAATAGAAGATTCCCCCATAGAGGAGTGACATTACTTTTATTGCTTAACTCTAAGCCCTGCTTATAACAAGTAGGGCTTTTATTTTGTTCATACAATACCTAACTTTTAATAAAATTATTATTTATAGCTAAAATAGATTAATGGTCGAATTTCTTATATTATTCTTTGTTATGAGTGTATAGTAGCTGCTATAAGATATTCTTAATTTATTAATCTAAACCTTATTTATTATGCAAGTAATTGAAAAAGTTAAAGTCGTTCCCGAAGGTTATAATGGTGCAGGGATGGACGGTTATGGTCGCCGTGATGTTAACGGTAAAGCTAATGCAGGTCTTACGCTTGGTATTATCGGTACTGCTCTTGGAGCTTGGGCTTTATTTGGTAATCGTCGTTCTGCTGGTGTTCTCGGAACTGGTGCAGGTCTTATGGGAGATGGTTCTACAAACATTAATGTAGTTGGTGCTGGAATGGGAAGTGCCAGTGCTCCTACTGCTTTCCAAGCATGGAGTAAATCTTGTGAGGATACTCTTGCTTTGCAGGGTGGTTTATATCAGTGGGCTTTAACTCAACAGAACCAACGCTTCCAAGACCGTCAGGTAATAGATGGTGAAATGTTCGGTTTGTATAAGTCACAGATTGATGCAGACTTCTTGCTGTACAAGGGAAACCGTGATAACTACGATTCTCTCAAAGCAGAGATTAGTGAACTTAAAACGCAAGTTGCTGTTAGTGCTGCTATTCGTCCTTATCAGGATAAACTTATCCAGTGCGAAATCGAGAGAGCGTTCACCGCAGGTATCAATTATGTCGATAAAAAGACTTGTAATGTTATCTATGGTGTTACTTGTCTACCTAATGAGCCTACTACAACAGGTCTTGTTGGTAGAAATGCCAATGGTTGTCTACCGTGCGGGTTTACTCAAACTGCTAGTACTCCTGCTACATAATATTACTAATCAACTAAAGAATAAGTTATGTTACCTATTAATCAAGTTATACTGGGAGGAGCAGACCCTCTATTAAATACTGGAAGTCTTACAGACCAAATCCAATATTTAGAAGAACAGAAGCGACTTATTGAAGCTAGGCAAAGACAGATTCAACAAGCTGCTAATGGACAACAAACTTTGCAACAAGTTAGTCCTCAACAAACTGCTAAAGTAAGTGTTTGGGACTTGATTGATGCAGAGATTGAACCTCTTACTAATGAACAAAGAAGTATGCTTTCTACTAATGAAGAATATGTAGCTAATTATAATAATCTTCAATCTATGGTTCAAGCAGAAGTTCTTAATTTAGTAAGAGCTAATATTGAGAATAGTCCGGAAGGCAAAGCTCTTTTAGATAATCAACTAAAGTTAGTTAAGAATCTAAAGACTAGTATAATCGAGATGTCACAAAGAGAGATGCAATTGTTCAATGCTTTTAAAGAAGCTAGTGCAAAGAATCCTTCTCTTACTTATGATGAATTTATTAAAACTATGAAGTAATGGTAGAAGTAAGTGTAGTAAAACAAAAGCTGCAAGATTACATTGTTAATCAGATAGATATTCTTGGCGAATCTAATCCAGCTATTAAGTTAGTTAAGCCTTTAGCTAAACGTGCAATTATTAATAACATTGATAGTTTTGATAAGTTTATCAATACTATTGCTAAAGACGGAAAGATTGATATTGAAGGTATAGTTGACGAAGAGATTGAAATAATCAAATCTATTCCTAACTTTGATTTTAATATTCCAGTTTTAGGTAATGGTAACATCTCTAACGGTAACATAACTCTTTCTATTCCTTTTATTAATAAAGGAATTATGTTTAACCAGTCTGATTTGGAAACATTCAGACAACTATTAACTAAGTAATATTATTATGAGAGAAGTACCATACGAGACAGACCAAGATGTTCGTGCTCGTTCTCGGAGAGACGAAATGTACGAACGAATTAATGATTTCCTTGCTCGTGGCGGTCGCGGAAGAAGTGGTCGTGGCGGACGTGGAAGAGGAATGATGAATCGTATTGGATATAAGACTTACGACAACTACGACAGGGATGAACAAAGAGGTTACGGTGAACGTCATAGATATGATGAAAGTCGAGGTTATGATGGAAGTCATGGCTACGATGAAGAAGAACGTATGCTTCTTATGCAAATGCTTGGAGTAGATGGAAACGAACGTTATAATGATTATGGTGATGAACATTTTAATAAACAGGAAGCTAAACGTACTGTTGATGAAATGTACCATGTCAAAGACGGTAAGAAATATATCGGTGAGAAATACGATATGCAGAAAGCTCACGAAGTTTGTAGTAAATTCAAAGATAAACTAGAAGATGAAGTAGAAGTTGCTGATGTTTATGTAGCTATTAATGCTCAATATCACGACTACTGTGAACTATTCGAGAAGTGGTTCGGAAAAGGAAACTTTGACGATATGATATTTGAGAGTGCTATCAGCTTTTGGTTCGATGATGTAGACTTCGGAGAAGATAAACTCTGGAAATACTTTAATGAATTAAAGTAATACAAGTTTTGTTATATTCCTAAAGAGAGATTACTAAATAATAGTAGTCTCTCTTTTCTTTTTAAAATAAAATCCTATATTTGCATCTGTAATATAAAACTTAATGCTTATGGGAATATTTGTTAAAGTGTTGTTTGTAACTATAATAGCTATTACTATTATAGTGTTCGCATGGAAAGAGATTACTACTATTCTTCCTGTGAAAGTTGTATCTTATGTAAAGATAGCAGGTGTGCTATTAAGTGTTATCCTAGGTACTCTATTATTCTTATTGTAATATGGACTTCGGGAATATACTTAATGAGATTCTACGTACTACTGCTACTAGTTTCGATTTCGCATTTGTTATCTGTGTTAATGTACTAGCATATCTAGTAATTAAACTAGTTGACAAACTTAATGGAGATAAAGTAGTAAGTACTTGGAATAAAAGAGTGATAACTCTTGTATGTGCTGTATTAATGGGAATAATATACTTCTCATTAAAGTTAGGTGATGTTAAGGTAGTACTTAATTCTATTATTCTTAGCTTCGTATTTTGGAGCTGGATTATGAAGCCAATATTGGCGTTCTTCAATATAGACTATCGAAAGTTTATAGAACTTGAAGATAATGAACCTAATCAATATCCAAAGTAAGTACTATTAGTAAGATTAACAAGTGAGAGTCGACTAGAGATAGTCGGCTCTTTCAGTATACACGCTCCTTTATGGGGGAATAAAAAGTATGTCCCACCTTCCTACGCTTTCATAGAAGCTCACCATAGGACTTTAGTACCTTTCCTTAACTTACTATTATCCGACAGTATTGCGTGCCACCACGGGTCTTAAAATGCGTCACGTGTATAAAAATGTTTACAATGCGAACGCTTGTAAGCTAGATAGTAAGCTAGATAATAGTGTTGAATCAAAATTATTAATAAAAGTCTTGTTAATACCAATATAATAACTATATTTGTTATAATACTAATTCAAAAACAAAAGTAATATGGCTTCATTAAATCAAATTGTATCTGAAATAGCTCATGCTATTCATCAGCCTAATAACTTTACTACGAGACAAACTATTCGTAGTGCGGTTATTCATACATTCAATGAACAGATAAGACAGACTTATGAGCGTCATGCTAATGTCGATAAGATATTAATGCAGAGATATAGGATAAGTCTTATTAATGTTCCTGACGGAGATATATTTCAAAGTCTTGTAAGTACGAAGTATAAAGTTAAAAGAAGCAAGACTAGAATACCTAGACCAGTTCGTCTTGATAATAATCTTCCTTTTGTTAGTGTTCGTACTGTTGGTTATGATAATATGGCTATTCCGTTTATTAAAGAAGCAAATGCTCAATTTTATAAAGCATTGCCAGGAATGTGTACTAGTCTAAGTTATGATTATATCAATGGTTATCTATATGTTAATAGCAATGGTAATCATTTAATTGAACCGCTAGGACATATTGTTATTGAATCGCCTTTTGAAATACCTAATGAAATACCTGTTGAAACAACAGAAAGAATTGAATCTAACTTCGATAATGATGATGAGTTTATCATTCCCGAAGATATGGTAGAACGAATCAAAGATGTAATCTATAAACGTAATCTACTTAATGTAGAGAGAGTAACTAATGAAGTCCCAGTTAAGGATGATATAAATAAACAACAAATAGAAGTATAATTATGGCTAGCGGTGAAAGATACGACCACAGAAATATGTATACTAGTTTTATAAAGACAGCCGAAGAGGATTATGTTCTCGTGTCCGAAAAAATAGCTAGATACAAATCTTTATTATATAAAATCAAATATTCTATTGAACAGAATAGAAATGCTATTGAAGCTATATTTGATGTATGTGTCTATAACTATTGGGAATGGAATACTGACGAACTAGATGTTGATAGAAAGATGGAGACAGCAATAGATGCTAAGTTCGTTAAATTCGATTCTTCTAAACAATTAAGATACGGTAATATATATCGTAACTTAAAACAATACTTTAGAGTACTTCGTAAAATAAAAGAATATGAGATAAGACAGCAGAGAATTAAACATCGTAAGAACATTACTCGTCCTCAATACGAAGCCTATTGCAAGTTATTCTTTAGAGAAGTATCTAAAGAAGTTCTAAGAGGAAAAGTTTATAAGTTTGAAAAGAGACTTGGTTGTCTTATCATAGAAAGAGTTATAGTTAGAGATAGTTTTACCACTGCTGATGGAAAAGTTGTTAAGTTCAAAAAAGTAATTGACTATTATAAAACAGAACTAAACAAAAGAAATCTTCTTGCACAAGGACTTATTCCTTATAATAAGAAAGACCATGCAGCAGCCTTACTAAGAGGTGAGAAATACGAAGGAATTAAATATGTGGAGTATCTTGATAATCCTTATTATTGTAAGTTACTTATGATTGATGGTACAATTAAGAATAGACCATTATTTAAATTCTATGGAACAAATCTTCACATGAAACGTAGTAACGATGATATACTATCTGAATGTAAGACTGTTGAAGATATTATTAATGTCGATACTGATATTAATAATCGTCTTTCTTTAATTAATAAGTTTGACCCAAGTTACACTATAAAATATATTAGAAATAATGAACAAAGAGCTATCTTCCGTAGAAACTATTATCGCAAGACTTGATAATGATTTCAATATTATGAATAGTGATTATATACCTAGAGTGGGTGCTTGGTGTATAGATGCTATGAACGAAATGGGTATTCTTCAATATGAAGAAAAAGAAACTACTATTAATGTTGTTGATAGAGTTGCTTATTTCCCATGTTGTATGAATGCTTTTAAAGTTTATGTTGAGGGTTGCGAGATTTCCCCCTTAAAGAAAGGTAAATGTTCTTGCTCTTCCGGTACTACCGAGCATTTCGTTCAAGACAGAGAAAGAGCTAGAGAACGTGAAAGTAAGCGTACTGTTGAGATTGACCCCGAAGGTTACGAAGGAAAGAATTACGTGTATCTTCGGGATGCTAATGCAATCCAATTAAACTTTGATACTGATATTGTTACCGTATCCTATCTTACAGTTAAGACTGTATATAGTGATACGTTTCATTGTAATATACCCGTTATTCCTAATAACGGTAAACTTATTGAAGCACTTGAATGGTTCTGTATGTGGAAGCTACTAAGTAGAGGACTTAAACATCAAGTCTATTCTCTACAAGGTGCTATGCCAGTTAATCCATATTTATTATGGAGAGATTCTCGTGACAGAGCTAGAGCTTCTGTTATTAATGAAAATCAAGATGCTAATGCCTATAAAGGTTGGGCGTCGTTCTTTTATAATTCAACATTTAGACCTAGAGACTAATGGAAATAGTTAAAGAACTTAATAAAGATGGAGGTTACGAATCTATTAAAAATGGTTCAATGACCCATGCTGTTAATGCTATGGTTTCTCGTGATGGTAATTCTATTCAGAATGAACAATCTATTGAGACAATCATAACATTAGAAGAAAACGAAGAGATAGTCGGAGTTATCTCTTGTTCTGATGAAATAGTTATATTTACTAATAATAATAAGATTAGAAGATATAAAGAATCTACTAAAGATATTACCGAAGTTATTACTAATTGGAATTATCAAGGAGGTAAAGTTATAGGTACTTATACTTATAATGTAAATAATGAATTAATTGTTGCTATTACTGAACTTAATTCTAATGAAGATGTTCCTTTAAAAATAATCAATCTTAATAAACCTAATTATTTAGAAGGAGGAAATGATATAAAATATACATTAGTTCCTAATATACCTAAAGCAAATATTAATAACTGGAAACTTGTATCAGGAAGTTCTATATATAAAGGTATATATAATTTCTTTATAAGATATAAGCAAGGAAGTGATTATACTGGTTGGTTTCCAATAGGAGTTCCTGTATTAGTATATGATTTTGATAACGAAAGCGTTGTTGAAGATAGTAGTTTCGGCTATGACGATAGTAGTGGTAACCTTCCAGTTAATTATAAGATAGGAAACTTCGTATTTAAAGAAAGAACAAATTTAAGTACTGAAAAAGTTAATCTAAATATTGAGTTAGGATTACAAATAGATAATTCAGGTCTTAATTATACAGCTTATCAAATAGGCTACATAATCAATACTCAAAAAGGAGATACTAAAGTATATAATACTTCTGATATAAATATAGGAACTAGTAGAATAACAATAGACGATGTTTATAATGAATCATTTAGTCTTGACGATATTACTAGTTCTTTCTTTAATTTGTATAATGTAAAAACTATATGTAACTATAATAATAGATTATATGTGGCAAATTACAAAGAAGAAAATATTAATAGTCTTGTAAGTTCTATTGATACTAGTAATGTACAAGTTAGAATTAAAGATTTCAGAGGTAATAACGCTATTAAAGTTTCTGCTAAAACAAGAAGCGTTGGTTCTTCAATAATTAATAATCCTAGAACCTTTGATATTGGTAGAGGTTATGTAGTTACTATTAAAGGACGTGCTTACGGAGATGGTAATGAATATAAAGAAGTTACTAGAAAGTTCTTTCTTACTCGTATTGGTAAGAATAGTTATGGTACTAAATGTCTAATGATTGCATCACAAGACTTTATTAGAGCTTTCTATAAAGATAGTAATTATGATAGTCACTCTACTCCGTTCTATGTTTCTTATCAAAATGCTAATAATCTATATGAACCAGCAGTTTCCGTAGTTATTAAACCTGATGATAAGAATTGGTATATATTAGAATTTAGTAGAGGATATGACCCAGCAGATGTATATCCTGATGAATATTCTGTTATATCGTCTTTAGGGTTCGTAAGCCATCCTTATGTAAGATATGGACGTACTAACGATTTCTTTACTAGTACTCCTTATACTGCTCCTGATATTCAAAGAGATTTTAATAACGATTTCAAAGTAGTATCTATTGAAGAATTTGATTTAAATATGGATACTAGAGAAATTGTTGAACCTATGTGGTTCTATTTAGGAGATGTTACTATTGGAGAAAATACTTATAAATTAAAGTATGACCATTATAATCCTACTGACTATTATTATTATAGATATGATATGTCTAGTGGTAGTCCAGTAGAAGTTGGTGTAAGGTTAAGAAAATCTTTTCAAACTGCTTATGTAGATTATCCTGAAGTAATGCAGGAAATTCGTACTAAGTTTCCTAATTCACAAATAGTTCTTATTACAGAATATGAAACTGTTAATCCTAGTGGTGGTAATGCTGATGAACTTGCTAAATTTAGAGGTGAGAGTGTTGATGAAAATATAAGAATAGCTTATGATGTATCTAAACATAAATTTATTTTTTCAATTAAAGAAACTAATATAAGAGATGATTATTATAAACGTGAATCAGATGCTGTATTAATAACCAATGCTGATGGAGAAACTACTAGATATACAGTAAATGAAATATTTCCTAATATATCTGTTACTTTCAATAATGAAGATAAATCTACTCAAGATTTAATTAATGAAATCGAAGGTATTCATGAAACTGTATATCGTTGGAAAGAAGATAGAGAACCAACAGAAGAAGATTTTAATATTAATGAAACTTATACTGTTGATTTCTATGATATAAGTAGTTTATCAGGAGATAAAGGTTCTAATAAAAGTTTTACTGATTTAAAAGCATATCCAGTTGGTTATATTAAAGAAACAGTAGAAGAAGGTAATCAAACTATAATAACTGCTGAAAAAGAATTTATGATAGTTATACCTTTTATTGATTATCTTAAAACAGTTTCTAATTACGATTATGGCGGACATGAAAGATATCGCATATATAATAGAGTAAGTGTTGAGAGTACATTAGCATTTGAAGGAATAGTAAAAGACTTATATATCTGTTTCCAAAAGGATACTAAGTTCAATATGGACGGTGTAAGTAATTATAGTGCTTTACTTCTCGATATTCCTACTTTTGGTAGAAGTGACGCTTTAGCAATAAGTGAAGGAGGCGTTCGTTCTACTGGTAATGAGTTCTTTGCATTAGGTAGTAGTAATCAATATAAAGAACTTCGTGTTGATGGTCCAGCCGGAGGTTATCTTAGTTATGCTTTTGGTTTTGCTTCTCCTAAGATATTAGATAGTAAAACTAAACCTGAAGATACAGAGTTCTATGGAAATATTTATAAGTACGCTATCAACTATTGTGTATATAACTTTTTTATTCATTATGTATTTCCTAATGGTAATATAACTGATGGTATTCGTATTTCTAATAATATGACTTATTCAGAAACTATTAGTTTAGGTACTGCTAGTGAAGGTAGTATCCCATTAACTATGGACATTAATGAAGATACTTTAATATCAGATATTAAAACTAAGTTTGATTCTTATAAAAGTCAGTATGGAAATATAAATACTACTAATGCTCATGAAGTAGTTAATATATTTGATGCTATAAGTAATGTTAGATTCTGTAATATATTTCCTAAATATAATGATAGTGGTATCGCTCTTTATAAGAACAATAAGGGAGATAAAATGTTTAGAGGAACTAAGATTTCTGATAGTACTTATGTTCAACCAATAGAGTTCTTATTTGATAATATACCAATGAAAGAAGATTTCGTAGGATATTTTATATCTTATGAAAAGACAGAACCTATATTAGTAAGTCAAGGAGTTCCTGTACGTAGAGATGATGATTTTAATACTGCTTTTAATGAACAGGTTAATAATATTCGTTTCTATTATCCTGAATTTAATATATTAAAGAAAGCTGGAGCAGGTAATATATTTATTACTCAATCTAGGTATACTATGGGTAATGCTCAAAGAGGTCCAATGTTTACTGACTTTTATAATAGTGATGATGTTTACGGTATGTCTACTCCTGATGATGAATTTGGAGACATTAGAGCTGTTAAAAGTTCTAAGATTATAATGGCAGATAGTAGAGATGACAATAATGCTGGAAGAGAAGCTGTTGTTAATTTAGTATTAAACAAATCATTAAAATTAGGACTATATATAGGAAGTGGCAGAGGTTATGTAAAAGGTATTCTTCTTAATATAAGTGATAACTTATATATGTCAGAGAATAAAAGTCTTATTCCTCTAGGTTATATTAAATATGTTAATCCAAAAGGAGATATTTATAATTATGGATATGAACAATATTATTATAATTATAACTATTATTTCATGACTAGTTCTGTATATGCCTTTAATCGTAATGGTGTATATTATGATGCTAATGACCCAATAGCTAAAAAAGCTACTGATAATAGTAATCTTTATCCTAAATTTCCTAGAGTACATTATGATAGTCAAAGAGTTGGTAATACTCCTATAAGTAGAATAAAGATTGATGTTTTCTCTTTATATCCATTATTTACTAAAACAATTAAAACTGCTCCTGACGAAAGATATTATACTATTAGTACTGATGATAATTCTTTTGTTCAGAATGTTCGCATGATTCACATGTTACCTAGTACTATTAATGATACATTTGAAATAAGTACTATGTATCTTGATTATGCAGGTAAGAAGTTTATTAATTATAATGAATTACTATATACTAACTTTATTACAGAATATAGACAAACTATTCGTAGAAGCGATGTTATTAGTGATGAATCAGTAGAAAATAAATGGCGTATATTTAGACCTAATGCCTATAAGATAATTAGTGAAAACAAAGGAGACATTATTAATGTTATTGGTATAGGTACTTATCTTATTGCTCATTGTGAACATTCAATGTTTATCTTTAATAGAGATAATACTCTTTATACTAAAGATAAAGATGTGCAAATGTTAATGCCTGATGCTTTTGATATAGATTATCAAGAAGTATTTACTAGTGAAAAAGGTTATGGTGGTCTACAAGATTTTGAAGCTTATGTATGTAATGAAGCAGGTTATATATTCTTAGATAGGAGTAAGAAACGATTATATAGATTTGATGAAAAGAATCTGAATGATTTAGGCGATGGAGTACAATCTATATTAGACGAATATCTTACTAGTGATACAAAGATATTAATGGGAATGGATAAAGAGAATAACCGATTAATCTGCTCCTTTATGGGGGAAGTTTCAGATTTCACCATTAGTTATAATTTTGTTACTAATACTTGGATTAGTATTCATACTTATTTATGTCGAGGATTTTATAATACGAAAACTAATTTGTATATTAGTTCCTTCAATAAGAAAAACATTATAGGTAAAATAGGATTTGTAAAACCGTCTAGTTATCTTAGATATACAGATTTCGAGATACCTGTTGATAAGAATCCTTTCTATGTAGGAGATAACAATAATACTATGGTAGTAGATGTATTGTTCAATCTTGAATACGATACTATTAAAGTACTTAACTACATTAGTTATGACTTATATAAAGCAAATGATATTAATTTTGCTGGTAATAAGATATTGTTATTTAGTAACACTTCTATTAGTAGATTAGAAGATATTACTGTAAATGAACGTAATACTTTTGATGCTGTTAAGCCTTATTACGAACATGGTAAATGGAACTATAATTACTTCCGTAGTGTTCTTAACGAAGTTGTTACTAATTATCCAATAGATAGACTTACTGGTAAACTCAATGTCGATGTTAATAAGAAGTATGAACCATTTAAATCTAATCTTATTAATGGTAAATATTTAGGTGTACGATTTGTAATTAACGATGGTACAGCTAAAATAGAGATTAAGAAGATTGAATGTTATGTTAATAAATACAGAGAATAATGAAACGTATTAATGAACAAAGAGCTAAAGCATTTATAGGTGCTGCGATTTCTGTTGGTACTAGTATTGTTAGTGGTATCATAGGTAATCGTAAGAAAAAGAAAGCTGAACAAGCCGAAAGGCTTAGACAAGAACGGCTTCAAAATCTACAAAACCATCAGGCTTTAGCTAGTGCTCAAAATGAGAACATGATGTCCGAAGAAGAGAGGTCACAGTTTTTGAGTCAATATTTATCTAAAGGTGGGGGAGTAAAAACTTCCCCCCGTAAAGGAGTGAAAGCTCGTATCGTTGAAGGAGGTACGGCTATTCCTATTAAGAAAGATTCATTCCTTCTTAAAGGACGTAAACACAATACTGGCGGTATTGTTATTGACGCTGGTAAAACTGGTGTTGAAGCTGAAGGTGGAGAAGTAGTACAAGTTACTCCTAAACAACTTAAAGTGTTTAGTGCTCAACCTATTCTTAATGGTAATAGTCCTGCTGAACTAGTTCAAAAAGGTGTAGAACCTTCTAAAGTATTTAATGCTCAAGAATCATTTAAGGATAAAAATGGTCTTAATGATGATGGTACTAAAAAGAAAAGAAATATGAGAACAATAACTGGTAAGAAAAAACTAGGTGGTCTTTCTCGTAGTAAAGATTATGGTTCTGATAAGAAACCGTATCCTAGTGTTAAGTCTAAAGATTTTGCAGGAGGTGGACGTAGTTATCCTATTCCTACTAAAGCTGATGCTCGTGACGCTCTTAGATTAGCTGGACTTCATGGTCGTTCTGATGTAAGAGCTAAAGTATATAAGAAATATCCTGAATTAAAGAAATCAGCTCTTGGTTCTAAGACAAAACTATTAAAAGATAACTATAATAACTTTGGTTTAGAAAAGGATTATAGTAATAGTTTTGCTCCTAATGCTTTAACTAAAGCTAATATGAATTCTGTTAAAACTAATAGTATAGTTCCAACTAAACCTGTTGGAGCTTCTATTAGTTCTAGTACTAGTCCTTTATCTAAATCAGGAAGTTTTAAGAACTTTATGAGTGGAATTGGAGGAGAAGCAATTAGTGCAGGAATAGGAGCTTTAGGAAATATTATTAGTGGGGTTACTAATAAGAACAGTATTAATAATATTCAAGCTCCTACTAGACCTAGAACTGTTGTTCCTGCAAGAATGAGAACTACTTATAACATAAATCCTCAATTAGCAGAAAGTAGAGATTCTGAAAGAAATATTGCTAGACTTATTGATTCTAATACTTCTAGTTCTTCGGGAAAGATTGCTCGTGTTCAATCTCTTGCTAATCGAGGAGTTCTTGAACGTAATAAATTAAAAGGTATGAAAGAGAATGTTGAAACAGACCTTCTTAATCGTTCGGCTCTTAATCGTCAAGGAGTAGAAGCTGCGAATAATCAAGTGTTAAACGCTTATGATAATGCGGTTACTCAAACAGAAAACGAAAAGATTAAAGCAAGAGCTAATAATCGTACTAATGTTATTGAAGGACTTACTAGTGCGATTAGAGATTATCAATTAGGTGTTGATAAGAGACGTTCAGAAGAAAATGCTACTGCTGCTATGATGTCTGCTAATCCTGAACAAATGGAATTATTCTTAAAATTAATGAATAAGAATAAGGGTAGACTAAGTAATATACGAAGTACTTTATTCAAATGTGGCGGTAAGAAAAAGATTGCTTAATTATAAATACTATAACTATGCCGATAGATATTAAGACAGCAGGTTATCAAAAGAGGGAGCGGGTTGCCGCTCCTTTAGATGTTTACAATAGTACGTTAAATACTCTACAACAGAAACATGATACTGCTATTGAAACTAGTAATCAGATTAAAACATTTCTTGCTAATAAGCAATTAAACGAAGCTGAAAATGAGTGGCTCGATAAATATTCGAGAGATGTTAATGCTCAAATAGAAGCAAGTGCTCAAGAAGGTAGTTATGCTACTGCTTTAACTACTGCAAGAAGATTAGCCGGAGAAGTTGCTAGTAATCCAGGACTTATTGGACGTGAACGTTATCAACAGGAATTTAAGAAGTTCCAAGATGAAGTTACTAATAGTAATGCTTATGATGGAGATGTTAAAGCATACGCATTAGAACAGAATAAATATAATTATCAAGACCAACTAGATGAAACTGGTAAAGTAATAGGTGGTAGCCAATTTCAACCTAATTATCGTCCTGTTGAACAAGTTGATTATAATGCTCTATATCAAAAAGTATTATCTACTGTTGGTGTTGATTCTAGTTCTGGCGAACAACTAGTATGGGGAGATGCAGAAGGCAATCTTAAAGACGGTCAAGGTAATATTGCTGCTGGTGATGTTCCTTATCTTAAAACAGCTAGTGGTGTTCAACAACTATCAGCAGATAAGATTCGTGCTGCATTTGAATCTGCTTTAAATGAAACTCCGGGTGCTCGTGCTTCTCTAGAACAAGACTATAAAGTAAATGTTTGGAAAGCTAATAAGGGAAATAAGAATAATCTTGTTACTAAGCCTGACGGAACTATTATGTCACAGAGAGAATTTGAAGAGAACCTATTTGCTCCTAGATATGCTGCTTCTGCTTATCGTAGAGTTGAAAGTAGAATTAATCCTGAATTAGGATTTAATCTATTAGCTGCTGCTCGTAAAAATTCTGCTAAACCTAAGACTGGTAAAGAACCTGATTTACTTCCTTCTTTAGCTACTATTGGTGGTAAAGAAAAAGTAGAACCTGATACTCCTGCTAAAGTACAATCTCAATTAAATACTTTTAATGGTCAGTTATCTAATATGTTTTCTTCTTATGGAATATCTAAATCTCTTCCTTTAGATGAGGCATATAGTAAACTACGTTCAGGTATTGCTAATAATGTTACTTTATCTGATGCTGCTAAGAAACAATTATTAGATGAAGCTAATACTTATTATAGAGGAATAGCTAATGCTAATAATCGTTTAGATGCAATGAAAGGACATCTTACACAAGAAGAACAATATGCTTCGGAGTTCTTAGGTAAGAGATTAAGTAATGGAGATATGGCAGATACTAATAATCCTATGCAACTAGAATATGCTAATAGAATGAATAAGTTATTTACTGATTCTAAAGGCAATAGTTTCGATACAGTTCTAGTTAATCCTCTTAATGATAGTAGTAAAGTTGCTATTATATCTAAACTTAGAACAGATATGGGACTGACTAGTAAAGATGTGTCATTTAGTAAAATAGGAGATAAAGAATATATTCGTATTAGTAAAGACGCTTATACTCGTTTAGCTCCTGAAATAGCAGATGTTCTTAAACTTAGTCCCGTAGGATTTACTACTGGTAATAATGCTCCTGAAAAATTTACTAGAAACGATGAAGTTTTCTATGGAAATAAAGTATATGGTAGTTTAACTACTATGGGTATTGCAGGTTTTAGAGCAATAGGACGAGGTGAAATAACTACTGCTAAGAGTACTAAAGATTCTCCTGCTTACGTATATGAAAAAGCTGCACAAATGTCTAATGCTGCAACTAAACGTATATCTAAATCATTACCGCCTAGTTATGTTGATGTTAATGTATTTGATTTACCTCCTCATATAGTTGCTACTGGTCAAGGATTTGAAGATGACCAATTAAAGAACTACAATGAAAGAGTAATGAATATGATTAGTATTGCTAATCCTGGAAGTATTGTTATTAAGAAACGTAATGCCGAAGGAGTTCTTGAACCTGTTGAAGATAGTAGAGAACGTGATGCTATTATGCAAACTATTCAAGCACAAGTTAAAAAGAAAAACATTAATAATGGCTGGTGCTCATCCTCTTCTACGGGGGAATACGGAGTATTCTTAAATATTCCTTATACTCCTAAGACTGGAAAGAATAGTGCTAAGAATCCTGATTCTGAAATGGAAGAGAGAATACAAAATGCAGTATCTGGAGATTACATGATTACAGGTGCTATCATTAATGATGAAATAGAAAGATTCAAATCTCTACCTGCTGTTAAAGCAATGGACACTCTTAATTCTATTAAGTATAATAACGCACTTAAAAGAAATTATCGTTTATCTGATGCTGAATTTGGAGACGGAACATATTCTGCTGTTACCGATGGTGGTAGTTTTTATCAGATATTAGACGCTAATGATGAACCGGTAATTAAGATTACAGAAGGTGAGTTATTTCAACGTATGTTTCAGAATAATCAAGCTAATGCTATTCTTGCTCCTGTTAAAGAGGATATAAATCTTATTAGTGCAAGAAATGGTTCTATTGCAAATTCCCCCATAGAGGAGCAGCAAGTTATTGCTCGTCCTCTTATGCAGAAAGCTATGATTATGGCAGGTGCTACTGGTAATCTTAGAGAACTAGATATTGATACTAAGAGACAAGTATTCCAGTTCTTTAATAGAATGTATTCAGGACTTACTGGTGAATCCCCTAGTCAAGTGATACTTAATCAAATGAACGATTTAATGAACTAAGTTATGCCAAATATATTTGATGATATATCAGTAGAAAAAGCTCCACTAGACAGTGGGGCTAATTCTGTTAATATGGCTAAAAAAGCTCCTACTGTTACTAAATACAAACCTGATGTAGCTGCACAAGGCGACTTCATGTTTCGTAATCTTAGTGGTAAAGAAGTCTTTACTGGAACAGAGGAAGATTATCATTCTTTAGCTAAGTATGGTGCTGAACCTAATCGTTATCAAAGTAGAGAAGAATTAGAAACTCTTCGTGCTAAGAATCAATCGGCTTGGAAACAAGCAGGTAACGCATTAGGTCAAACTATTGGAACAGTTATAGGAGATACTGTTGGTGGTATTGGTATGTTAGTAGATTTAGCTACTGCTGGATTATGGGACGATAAACCATTTAGTAATCCTATTACTAGAGCAGGCGATGCTATATCTGATTATGTTCGTGATGATTTATTTCCTATATATCGTGAGAATCCTGATAAAGCATTTGATATGAATGATTTTTCAGGTTGGTTCTTTAGTCAAGTTCCAAGTATTGCTAGTTCTCTATCTTTAATGATTCCTGGTACTTTATTAACTAAAGGAGTTGGAGCTGTTGGTAAAGGTGTTGCAGCATTAGGACGTAATAGTTCTAAAGTAAGTCGTGCAATGAATTGGGCTAAGAAAGCTACTAAATTAGATAATGTGTATCGTGCTAATAAGTTAAAACTTATCGCTAAAGATGGTATTACTGCTATTGGTATGCGTCTTGGTGAGAACTATCAAGAAGCTCGTGGAGTTGCGGAACAAATAGAAGGAGAAGCATTGTCGTTATTTACAGGAATGTCTGATGAAGAATTTCAAACTTGGTTAGATAATAATCCTGATGTTGCTAATGAAGCTAAAGAAAGAACTAAAGAAGAAGCTGCTCTTATAGTCGCAGATAAAGCAGCTATGCGAAACTTTGGATATAATGCAGGTAATGTATTCTTTGACTATATGCAGTTACGTGCAGTTAATAAAGCATTAGGTCAAGTTAATCGTGCTATTACTCCTCGTATTCGTTATTCACAAAATCAAGCTCTCGATAGAATAGCTTCTACTGGTGTTGAATCTGCTAGTCAAACTTTAGGTCAAGCAGCAAAAGGTACTATTAAAGATTTTGCAGGTAAAGTAAATCGCTTTATTAATTCTAGTGAGAATCTATTATTATCTGAATTATCCGAAGGTATTGAAGAAGCTGTTAACTATATAGGTCAAGAAGAAGGTACTTTATACGGTCGTTATTTGTTAGGTCAAGCTGAACAATATAATGGTGCTGTATCTATGGATAGAATAGAGAAGTATTTACAGAATCCTCAATTATATAATTCTGCATTATGGGGAGTTATTGGAGGTATTACTTTCGGTGGTACTATGTCAGCTATTAATAATCGTAAAGGCGGTAATGTAGAAGAGAAACAACGTATTGCTGAAATCAATGGTCGTGAGCAAGTATTCAATGAATATGCTCGTCAGATGAAGATTATCGAAAATGGTGAGAATCCGTTTCAGATAGAACGTGATGCTAAAGGTAATCCTATCACTTATCTTGATGATGGAACTATTAGTCAAGACCCAACAATAGGTACTACTCGTTATAGTAAAGTTAGTCCCGAAGAACAAGAAGATTTACGTGCTGCTGCTAAAGAGAAGTTCACAACTACTCTTACTTTAAATGCTATTCGTTCCGGTAACTATGAGTTACTCGAAGATTATATTGAAGACCCTAGACTAAAGAAAAAGCTAGTAGATGCAGGTCTTGCTGATGAAGCAGAATATGATAGAGATACTCAATCTATAAAGAAAACTATGCGTACTGTTCTTAATAGATATGTTAACTATTCTAGTGCATTGCGTAGTGCTAATATAGATGATGCTCTATTAGATGTAGCTATATCAGAAAATATAGTTAATGCACAAGAAGCTGACTTACTAAATAAACGAATAGAAAGACTTAATACTATTCAATCTCAATTAGAGAATACTATTCCTGCTATTAATGAGATTCTTGACCCAATGGCTAAGAACCGTATGCAGTTAGGTATATTAGAACAGTATCGTCGCGAAGTAATGTCTGCTTATAATAGTCTAAAGAATAGTAATAATCCTTTGGATAAAGCACAAGCTAGTCAATACTTAGATATATCTAAGATAATAGAATCTAAAGTTAATGACTTACGTAGAGGTTTAAGTCCTATGGAAAGTTTATTCTTAGATAATGTTCGTAGTGTAGAAAATATAGCTCTTGGAATAGAAGGTAGTCAAGAACAAAATGCGCTTATTAAGAAACAGATAGAAGAATTAGATGAAAACGATGTAGCTCTGTTTAAACAAGCAGGTAAAGACTTTAATCTAGGAAGTTTATCTGAACAAGTTCGTGCTATTAATTCAGAGTACATGGATAATATGGGACAGATACTTCTCGATGAAATTCGTAGAGATAACTATCGTTCTAATATTATTACTACTAATGAACAAGCTAAAGAGTTTGAAGATACTCGTAAGAAAGAGTACGAAGAAGCGGCTAAGAAGTTAGTTAAGTCTGCAAAAAAGAATCTTAATGATTTCGTTAATGTAGCTACCGAAGAAGAACTTGCTAAGTTAGATAAAGCACTAGATAATGCGTTTACAGAAGAAGAATCTCAAGATACTAGTAATAAGAGTTTATCTAATGCTGTTAGTATTCTATCTAATTCAGAGAATGGTAAGAAAGATATAGCATCTTTAAGAGAAGCTATTACTAAGAGAAGAAATAGTCTTGCTGCACAAAGTCAGACACAGCAACAGAATGGGAATAATCAGCAACAAGACTCCTCTATGGGGGAAGCGAGGAGCGAAGCGACGAGGCAAGAAGAACCAGAGGTTAAGCCTATTCCAAAACCTAAACCAAAGACTGCTAAAGAGAAGAAGTTAAAAGAGACATTAGATAAAGTAGTATCTAAAGCTAGTTCAGGTGTTATAAATAAAGCTAATATTAATAACTTAGAATTTACAATAGTAAAGCCTTTTGCTAGTTTAGGAGATGTTAGTAGAAAACCAGTTAAAGTAAGTGCAATAGACGTACGTGTTAGTAAATTTGGCAATGTTAGTATTGATGGAATGGATGCTAAAGGTAATATTATTGCTGATGTTACTATCGATGAACTAAATGCCGCTATTGCTATTGGAGATGTTACTTACGTAGATACTAGTAAATCTGATGAATCTGCTCCTACTGATACTAATGTTCTTGAATCAGCTATATCTGATAATGACTTAGAAGGTCAACGTCAACGTATAGAAGAGATAAATTTAATTATAGATTTATATAATCAAATACAAGGTAATCAGATAGAAGGTAAGACATTTACTAGTCTTAATGATATGATGGTTTATCTACAACAGTTAAATCCTAGAGCTGTTAGTTTGTATAATGATATTAAGATTCTAGCTAATCGTCAAATAGTAGACGGTAAGATAGTTAATGTTGATGAAGAGATTAAAACTCCTTCTGATATTATACAAGAAGCAAGTAAGACTTTAGATAAAGCTGTTGCAGAAGATAAACAGAATAGTAAAGACAATGGTTATTTCTTTAATCTAGTTAATCTAAATGATAGTAAGGTTTATTCTCGTATTGGTCAATTAAAGACTAATGATACAGTAAGTGTAGAATTAGATGAAAATGGTAATCTTATTGTTAAGTCTCGTGGAATTAAGATAGGTGAGTTTCCTAAGATTGGTTATAATAACGGTAATGTAGAAGTTATGAATCAAGGTTGGAGATATACTGTTAGAAACGATAGTATAGATTTCATAACTCAACTTCAATCTATTATTGCTAGTGAAGAACCTAGTGCTAAAGAATTTGTACAACTGCTTAATAATATACGTCGTTTGTATCGTGTTCGTAATAATCCTGAAGTTGAAGGAACATTCGGACATCAGCTTAATGCTCTACAAGAGAATGGTCACTGGCAGAATTTAACTAGTTTATTCGGTGATACTCAAACTAATCTATTAGATAGGATTAAACATCTTAATAATATCATATTCTTTAATAACGCTCTTAATGTTAATCAGTCTAACTTTAGTACCATTGTTAATGAATCGTTGACTAATTGGATGAATAAACTCAAGAAGTCTTATACTGACATTAATAACTTAAAGTCCTCTATTAGTAATACTAAGTCTAAGAAGAAACGTCTAGTTGTTGGTCGTACAAGTTCAGGTAGTGTTATTTATGCTAGAGATAAACAAGGTAATCCTATATATCGTAAGTTTGGAGATGTAGCTACTAGTGAAGCTACTGACGGTTATCGTCTAGTAGTAGGAGTTGACGGAGGAGTTGCTGATATTAAATCTAATAGTATTATTGCCGCTAGTCGTATTCCTAGAGGTGTGGTTGGTATGACTATTAAAGATTCAGAAGGTAGACTTATCGCTGTTACTAGTCGTGAGAATACTATGAGTAATAGTGAAACAGAAGCTACTGAATATACTAAAAGGTTTAACGAAGGATTAGATAAATTATTCCATTCATTAGTAGATGCTACTCTACAAGGAAATACTGATTTACATCAACAACTATTAGATGAAATATCTAAATATGTAGGTAAGCAAAAAGCTCTTTATGGTTATGAAGTTGTAGGTCGTGCATTTCGTCCTCTTAATAAGATTGGAGCTACTATTTACTTTAATGTTGCTGATAGAAATGTAGCATTTGCTATACCGGGTGAAACTAAACCTAGAAGACTTATGGCTCGTATGCCTAATGGTTTTGTTCCTACTAATAATCATGGTAACTTTAGTACTATGATGGAAGGAGTATATGCTACACTTACTCGTAATGTTATTAATTCAGCTATTCGTGGTGAATCTAATTTATTTAGAATGGTAGACGGTAAACTACAAGCTAAGATACCTAATATACTTCAAGATGAATGGATGGATACAGGTTATAGTAGTTATGAAGAGTTCGTAGCTAAGGACGGAGTACTAGTTACCGATTTAGGCAATGTTACTGATAGTAAAGGTAATATCATTAGTAACTTTAATTATATAGGAGATGTATATAATCGTAATATTACTCTTATGAATCCTAGTCGTAGTGCTGGTCGTACTAACGCGGCTAACGCCGCTATTTCCCCCGTAAAGGAGCAACAAATTGTATCTCCTGTTGCTACGCCTGACCCACTTGCTAGTCAAGATAGCACTCCTCAAGTAGGTACTCTTATGGAAGTTGCACAAGCTAATACTACTAATCCTAATCTATTATCTGTTATTTCGGCATTAGAATCTGCTGGCATTGCTCTTAATCCTGATATTGAAATAGTAGGTGAAAAAGGTAGATTTGCAGGAATAGTTGCCGGTGGTAATACTATTACTCTTACTAATAGATTCGATACTCTTGAACCTGAACGTAGAGTACTTACTCTTATACATGAAGGTGTTCATTATCTACTTAATGATGAACGTGCTAATATAGAGCAATCATTTGGTGACCTATATGATAAGTTTAGTAGTTTTATTAATCAGGATTCTGCTTTAGTAGAAGAATACGGAAGATTCTTAAATAGTGATAAACCTAGAAGTGTAGCTATTGAGGAATTTGTAGTTGAAGCTATTACTAATCGTACATTTGCTAGATTACTTGCTAGGATTAAATATGATTCTAATACTAAAACTGAATCTAATAATCTATTTACTAAGATTGTTGATGCTTTAGTAGAGATTATAGGTAAAGTTGGTAATATAGATAATACATTACTTGGTGAAGTTCGTAATCGTTTATCTATTATTGGACTAGAAACATCTGATACAGCTAGTACTACAAGTACTGTTCACGACGATGTATTCGACAGGGCAGAAGAAGATACAGGCGTTCCTACTGATGATGTTTTTGATATTCCTGATATAGACCTAGATTTAGATAGTGCTATAAGTGATAACTATCGACAAGTCGATAACTTCGATAGCTTAGTGGAAGGTTTAAGTAGTCGTCAAAAGGCTATTGTGAGCCATTTGTTTGACACTGGTGAGCTTAGTTTCGTATGTAATTAACTAAGATAAGCCTAGAGACGAAAGTCCCGTAGAAAGCCTAAGAATGAGCCATTCTAAAGCCGCCTACGGGACTTTTCTGTTTTCCCTATCTTACTATCGAGACGCTATATAAAATGCGAATTTCGGCAGAATTTTGCGGTCTACGGGCGTTCGGTAGCCTTCGGAACGTGCGGTTTCAGACTATTCGATAAATATATTTGATAGTGTTGATAATAATGCTATCTTTGATACTGTTAGTAATTACTTAATTAATAATATAAAGTATATGAGTTGTACTCCTAGTAATCCTAAATTAGATAAGCTATTAGAGCTTACTAATAATGATGTTAGAAAGTCTACCGAATATCTTGCTACTATCGAAGATACTAGTTTTCGTGAGTGGTATCAAGAAAAGACTGGTAGAGATTTCAATGAAGAGAGTATTGATGCAAACACTGTTAATGCTATTATAGCATATAATAACAGAGAGACAATTAATACTCAAGATTATGTTCAGAACGTTCGTACTTCACGAACTGGTGTATTTGGTAATGATATAGCAAAGGAAGACCATGCTATTAATATCCTTAGTACTATTTATCTAAAGAGTCAAGGAAGTATTCGTAAAGCTCTTGCTAATAGAAAGCGTAAAGGTGAGAAAGAAGTCCTAAAGGATAAAGCTGGTAATGAGTTAAGTCCTCAAGCTGCTGTAAAGTTAACTATGATTACTTATCTTAATCGACATCTTAAAGAGAATGATAAGAAACTTACGCAAGAACAAAAAACTTATATCGGTACTATTATTCGTAATCTTTACGATGGTGGTAATTATAACCGTAATGAGTTATTTGATATTGTTATTAATTCACCCGAAGTTATTAGTCTTAGCAAAGAGTTTGGTATAGATACTAACGAGGATTATGAAACTAATGACGATGCTAAAGAAGGAAGTGAACAAGATAGTCGTCAAGAAGACCCTGAAACTATTGCTTCTCTACGTGCTGATTGGTCTGAACTAGCCGACCAACGTAAAGATATTGATAAGAATGTTAGTAAAGAAGTGAAAGAATGGTTTGCTCGTTTACCTAAAACTAATAGTAATTCTTTTATTAATGAAAAACCTGATACAGCTAGCGATACTTATTCAGGTATAGCTGAAAGTGCTGGGTTCTCTAGTTCTTTTAAAGCATTGAATAACTATGGCAACTTCTCTAGCGTTGAAGCTATGGTAGAGAGTTTTCATACTATTGCTGAAAGATTTGAAGAAGTATCTCATTTAGAATATGCCGCTCGTCTATTAGAAGATGAAGCTAATGTTCAGATAAGAAATAAGATATTTACTCAACTAAAACAATCTATTTGGGAACGTAATGAAGTAGTTTATAGTCAAGACGGTTCTAATGTGGTTACTAAGAATCGTAATACTTTTCCTAAACTTAATCTACAAAACAAAATACTTAATAGTTTCGATTCACTTATTCACAATCCTTCTATTATGGCTAATGATATTGCCGTATTAGACGAACTTAAAAACAGATTATCTACACTAAAAAATTCTAACACAAATGAAATCCAAGAAATTACAGAGCAAATTGCTGCAATTTTTAATAAGTATAACTTCGGCATCAATAGACAGGGTGTTGTTAACTACGTTCGTAACTTCGGTGATAACCAACTTTCTAATATCTCTTCTATTGTCGATGATTTGTTAGAGTTTAATAAAGTAGTAGGTAAGGCGACTAATCTATTAAAGATAGATAATGAAGCACAACGTATCTATTATGCAGGTGAATATGCTAAAACTAAAGAGAATGAAGAATATGTGGTAGTTCCTTTTGATAAATCTCAACTACAATACAAAGGCGGTTATGCTAATAATATAGCTAATCGTATATCTGATAGATTTAAAGATTATCAAATAGTAGATTCTGAATTTAATAGTATTAATGCAGAGAACAATCTAGTTAGTGATATTCTAAAGAATAATTATATTAGTAAGTTCTTTGAAAGAATTAACGATAATCGTTATAATGATAATCCAACTGCTAATGCTGAACTTCGTGATTATCTAGTTAAGTTTACTAATATTCCTCAATATCAGTACAGTAATATACTTATTGAGAAAACTTTATCTAACGGTAAAGTAATTCCTGGTCTACTTCGTCTTACTGATACTGGTTACGAACTTACTGAATATTATCGTGAGTTTGGTGCACAATTATATAACGGTGTTAGTAATAAAGTTACAGGAAAGGCTAAGTCTTATAAAGATATTAATGCTCTTGAATGGGATATTATTACTCTAAATGAATACGCTAACAACGGAGATAACTATGAGATGGCTAAAGGAGTTAAGAAATCTAAGTTCTTTACCCAAACACCTTCTGATGCTCCAAAGACTTTCGTATTTAATAGTTATAAGTTAGATATTGACGGTTTGTTTAATAAAACTTATAAAGGTAGAACTTATAAAGGACAATTAACATCTCTTCCTAATAATGGAATATTTGTATTTGGTAGTAATCCTTTAGGAATAAATGGAAATCCAAATAAAGGTACTGGTGGAGCAGCTTTGTCAGCTTATAAATATTTTGGAGTTAAACAAGGAGAAAAAATGGATAATAAATTATCTGATAGTGGTAAAGCCTATGGACTTACTACTGTTAATGCTCCGAAAGTCCCAAAAACAGACAATGAAATAAGAGCTAATATATTAAAACTGTATGATTATGCTAGACAGAATCCAACAAAAGATTTTTATATAGCATATACTGGAAATGCTAATAAATCTAATCTTAATGGAAGAACTAATAGAGAATTAGCAGAATTATTTAAAGGAGAGATTCCTAATAATATAATATTTGAAGAAGAATTTAATTTGTTGGTTAGAGATAATATTCATAATACTTATATTAATCATGGACATCCAATATATGTAGCTTATGCTAATATCTATGCTAAAGAACTAGCAGAAATGGCACAAGCTATCAACTTCTTATTCGAGACTACTGTTGAGAATGGAGTAGTAACTATTGTATCAGATGAGAACGGTAAACCTAAGATAAAAGAAGAGTTTAAAGATTTACGTAAATCAGAAGCTAGACTTAATTATCATTATCGTAAAAGTATTCTTGATAGAAATGGCAATCCTACTGGTAATGTATTTAAGTTTAGAAGTTTACTTATTGATAAAGTTAAGAATCTTAGTAGATATAATAGTGAGACAGCCAAAAGAGTAGATATGAATTGGTTGTTTGAAGAAGGTGACGTATTCTCACTCCTTTACGGGGGAAAGAATAGTGAAATATCGCTAATACAAGATGAGAATGGAGAGTATAATATTAGACTTACTGGTGGACTTCGTAATTCTGTATATAATTATATAGATAACTATATTAATTATAGAATACAAGAAGCTATTGCTAAATATAGTTCTGATAAAGAGTTTGTAGATAAGTATAAGAATGCTAGTCAAGAATCATTTAATTCCTTCATTGCTGAAATGGTTCTTAACTATGAGATTCAATATAATAATCTAAATGATATGTTCTTCGGAGATGAAGCATACTATAAAGATTCTCGTGATACTATTAAACGTAACAAAGAATATCAAGCCGGAGGATTAGCTTATGCAGGATATGATTTATATAATGTACAAAAGCATTTGGGAGATATAACAGTAGCTCCTAATAAGACTATTAGTATAGATAGTAGTTTCAAATATATTACTCTTGAAGATGTTCAAAGTAGCGGTAAAGTTCTCGATGATTTAAAGAAGCAATTAGATATAGCTAATGTATCTAAAGAGACTAGAGCTTTTATACTTAAACAGTTCTCTAAAGATAAGTCAGAAGTAACAGATGCTCAATCGTTTATTACTCTTGATGAATTTGTTCGTAGAATGTATCTACGTGGAGAGTATGATAGTTATAAAGATTTAATCGAAGCTCTTTATGACGAAACTAAGCCTATTGACAATGTTAAGTTAGGAGAATTATCTAAGAAGATACAAGTTCAAAAGAACTTCTATTATGACTTAGAAATAGATAATGATGCTAAGTTAGCTAATCCTATTCAGATTAAAAATGCAGAGTTCGTACTTATACCTAGGTTCTTAGGTAATAGTGAACTTGGTGCTTTGGCTAAATATATGACTGATAATAATATTGGTCAGGTTAACTTTACTACTACTGAAAAAGCTACTACTAATAGAGTATTAGAGTTTTGGGATTCTCATGGGAAATTCCCCTCTAAAGAGAAGTTGAAACAGTTTAACTTGGATGTTCAAACTAAGTATAAAACTGGTTGGTATTCCAATCTTTATACCCAGCAAGATATTCCTCAACACATGGATGGTGAGAATAAGGCAGGGTTACAGATTGTTAAAAAGCTAATAGATAATATTGGTAATACTCCTGAAGGTCAATCTCTTATTAAAGATTTCTTTGATAACTTTACTGCTAATATTCAAGATAGTTTTAAAGATGCTGCTTCTCGTATTGGTGTAGAGATTGATGCTAAAGGTAATGTAGTATACGAAGGTAATCAAGCTAAGATTGATAATAATAAGTTTATATCTCTTATTAAAGACGAGTTAACTCGTAGAGGATTAGACAGTAATTATCGTAAGTATGCTGAAATAAATCCTGAAACTGGATTGCCTTATATGCCTGCTTGGACTAATTTAGTTCGTAGTAAGATAGAGAATATTGTAAATAGTATATTTACTAATCGTGTTACTCGACAAGTACTTCCAGGATTTCATGCTAGTCAAGTTTCAGATATTGGTATGACCAAACTATCAGGTCGTAGTGATTTAAGAGATTTGATGCAATCTAGAGTAGAAGAGAAACACGGTTATTCTCTTGGTCGTAAACTAACGTATCATAAAGACGGTAGTCAGATAGTAGAGATACTGTTACCTAAATGGATGGTAAAGGCTTATAATACTTATGATGCAGAAGGTAATCTAATTAAAGAAGTTACTCTTGAAGATTTACAATCTGCTGGACTCGATACTATGATTGGTTATCGTATTCCAACAGAAGGCAAACAATCAGTAGCAGTAATGAAAGTTGTAGGTTTATTAGATGAATCTCAAGGTTCTACTATTGTTGTTCCTGATGAATGGGTATTACAGACCGGTGCTGACTTTGATATTGATAGTATCTATGGTATTTATCATACAGCTTATTTCGATAGAAATGGTAAACCTCATAAGGTCGAATATATAGATGGAGAAGATGAAGTAAGTACTTATCGCAGATATATTGGTTATATAAATTCTTTAATAGATAAAGAAACTCGTAAAGCTACTAATTCTGAATTTACTAAAGAAGAATTTAAAGAAGCTCGTAAAGCTGCAAGAGAAACTGTTCTTAAAGCTAATGAAGAATATGATAAATTCTTAACTGACCAAGTTAGAGATTTAATAGCTGAAACAGACGAAACATGGATATTACTTCCAAGAGAAGTAAAAGATAATCTTACTGTTACTTTTAAATCAAAAGAATTAAAGTTTGGCGAAAGAGTAGATGCTATTGTAAGTAAGATGGACTTTTATGAAAGTGAATATGCTAACGATGAATATGTTGCTAAGTTTGCACAACAGTATCGTAATATTCAATCTGTTATTAATGAACAAAGAGAATTTTATCAAAATGTAAAGGATAATGCTGAACAATTAGCTATTGATTATGCTGATGAAACTCGTAGAGCTAGATTAGAAGAAACTATTAATGCTAGAGCAGAAATAGTAGGAGCTATGTCTCTTGAAGAATTTAGCAAGCTAACAGTAGCTCAACAGAATACTCGTGATGCTCGTAACAATAAGATAGTAGATACATTTATTAAGATAATGAATCTACCAGTATCTATTGGTGAAAACTTATCTTCTAGTAACTTTGAAGATATTAAAGCTGCAAAAGCTAATATCTTTGAAGGTTTATCAGAGACTTATCGTAATATTAATTCAGTAATTGCTCAAAATTGGTATCGTGATGCTAATATGTCCGGTGCACGTCTTAAAGCTATTTCTGTTAATCGTGACAACTTCGCCTCTATTAGTAACAAAGCTAAAACTATTGTTGACGGTGCACACGGTGGTTTTAGGTTTACTTATACATATAGCACAGAGAAAGAAGCAAAAGACGCACAAAGTAAACTAAGAAAACGTTTTAGAGATGTAACTAGAAAAGGTAAAGAAGTAACAGTAGACCATAATCAATTAGGTTGGAGTTATGATAATCTTAATATAGATAATCGTTTGATTACTCCTTATTCTTCTGAAACTACTGCTCTTATTCTTGACGGTGTAAAAGAAGGTGGTGTTCCTAATGTAGACCTATATACTTTTGATGTATATAAATCTATTGTAGATTGTGGTGCTAATTATGAAACATCTATTCTGTTTATTAATCAACCAGTAATAACCGAACTTATTGCTAGACAGAATGCTAACGATAATGTATTTGGAGAAACTGGATTTAATCCTCTTATTGGATTAAGACGAGATATGTATGTACGATTAGCTAAAGCTGTTGGTATTCCTGCTAATAGCATTACTAAAAAGACTCGTCTTAAAGATGTTAAGAAAATGCTTGAGAGCAGAGGAATAGAGATTAATGAAGATGAGCTTCTTGAAGAAGGAATAAAAGTAACTGAATTAAGAGAACATCTTAAAGATGATGTAGAAAGTACTAGTTATAATAATACTGATAATCTTATATATCAAATTAAAGCGTTAAGAGCATTTGAATATTTCAAAGAGATAGGCGACCAAATCAATTCTAATATGATGGTTATCACTAGTGATAAGTTTGGTGCTGGTAAATCTGCTAATGAAATAGATAATGTTATTAATCGTATTAATGATATTAAGGAGAATAATGTTGGTCGTATAAAAAAAGGTCAACCTGTTCTTAAAGCAGTTACAGAAGAAGGTAACAAGTATCTAATAGATGCTATTTATCCTAAGACTAATTTCAATACTATTAATGATATTAATCAGGATGAATTAGAATCTGCATATCCTTCTTTATATTATCAGCTAAAGTATAGTTGTATAGCTACTGAAAAGATTATTCGTGATAGTGAGATATTCAAAACTCAAACACCGCAGTTCCGTGAATTAGTAAGTAAGTTTGGTATTCGTAATCTTCAAACTATTCAGCAGTTAGAGAGCTTTATTATTAACATGAGCCAAGCACAGTCTAACTTTGTTAATACTAATAGATTTATAACTAGAAGTGATAATGAGTTTATACCTAGCTATAATATAAATCTTATTAGTAGCCAACAAGATACTCGTGCTAGATTATATGGATATACTGATATAGTAGGTAGCTTCGATATGTCTGATATGTCTGAAAAGAACGTAGAAGCATTTATGAAATTATCTCCTGCTAATAAAGTAGCATTAATTCAAAGATATACTTCTGATAATAATCTATTTAAGAACCTAAATGTTGAGTATAAAGGTCGTCGTAATAGTTATGATAGAATAACTATTGTTGATAGTACTATATCTACTGAATCTCAATATCAAATGTTCCGTAATGCTTGGCATAACAATAATCCGTTTATTAAACTTGCTACTATGGATTTGATAAGATATTCTATGGTAGTAGAAGGTTATAAGTTTAAAGGTGGTACAGTTAGTAAAATTATTCCTGTTGAATTATTATATGGACAAGATACTGGTATTGATTCTGATAATGGAGTTTCTTCAGCTACTAATATTATTAACGATTCAGATAGGGCTATTAATAGCATGATTCAATATGGTAGTGAGATAGGAACTTATGAAAGAGCTAGCAATGATGCAGCTACTATTGAGAAGTTACGTGACTTATTCTTTAGAACTAATCCTAATAATCCTGATGTATTAGTATTTGAGAATAAGAAATATAAAGAATCTAATAAGATAACATTTAATAGATTAGGTGTTGGAAAACTTAGCTTTAAGGAAGCACAAGAACGTGGAATGATTACTGGTAGTGAGAATAACCGTAGGTATCGTCATTATGCTAAGACTAATGATAATAACAAAACTCTACGATTATATAAACTAGTATATTATAATGATACTGTTTATATGTTACCTACTAATCCATTAGAACAGAATGAAATTGGAGAAGTAAGCGTTAATCCTGATAATAATAGAATGTTTCTTCCATTAGATATATTAGAAGATGTTTCTATTAATCAGTATGATGCTGCTTTTATTAGTTCTGTAAATATTGGTATTACTTCTGATACTCGTAAGTTTATGGTTCTTCCTACTGTATTTGAAAGAGGAGCTGATACATTAATCGAAGAAGTATTTCCTAATAGTATTGTCTTGACTTCCCCCATAAAGGAGCAGCAAATTGATACTTCTCGTAAGTACATTGTGGCTATTACTGATAACAATATTCTATTAGAAACTATTGAATCTCTTGATGCTGCTGGTGTTCATGATTATGTTGTTGCTGCTCCTAATATGAACTATAATAATATTCGTAGGATTATTAATGAACGTAATAATGCAGATATTGCAGCTAAGAGATTACAAGCAGCTATGACTAAGTTAGATGCTAATGAAGTTCAACTTAGAAAGAAGAAACCAGATAATTCTGAATCTCCTTATTATGCTCAACTTAAAGCTAGCATTAATCAGACTATTAATGATGTCAATGTTAATGGTATTGGATTTGTTCCTGTTTTACAAACAGTAATAGATAATACTGGCTTTAGACCTAATGGATATTTTAGATATGAGAAAGAAGGTAATGTTTATATCGTTACTAACTTAGGACGTATAACTACTAAGTCAGTTAATCTTGCTCCTGATTATTCATATAGTAGAAAGACTATTATTAATAGTGTATCTCAACTAGAATTTCCTAGACGTAATGCTTTAACTCAAGTAGTTAAAGAAAATTCTAGATTAGATAAGTTCGCTAATAATAATATTATTAGAGTTCAGACAGAAGAGAACTTTATTAATGAAGATGTACTTGAATCAGCATTAGTAGATAATGATAGAGAAATTAACGAATATATTTCTCGTGTAATTGAAAGTGTTGAGAGAAGTAATGCTAACGTTGAAGAAGCAGCTCTTAATGACGCTTTCCGTTCATTTGCTGCTATTGATTTACGTTCTAATACAGCTACTAAGTTAAACGATAACTTACGTGAGCAAGCATTGAAAATTATTAATGGTTATACTAATAGACGTATTGATGATTTCTTATTTGATATTCATAATTTCTATACTACTTATGTTACTAATCCTGATGGTACTTATAAACTAGACGAAAATGGTAATAAGATAGTAATGGAGAAATGGGGTATAACTAATAAGAAGTTATTCGACCGTATGTTAGAAGATGAAACATTACGTACTCGTTATGAAATGTTCCTAGATAACATTAATAGATTTGTAGAAGATTATTCTATTATTGAAGCTATTCAACCTTATGATATTGACGAAGCTCATAGTGTAAGTGAGACAGAAGAAGAGATAGAAGGTCTACGTAGAACTAACGATATGCTTAAACAAATTAAAGATAAGTTTAAACGTATCAAAGACTTAGATAATGTAGTTAAACGTAGTACTAAGATGTACTTTGATAGTTATATTACTAGTCTTTCTAGTGACCCTCGTGTTCAATCTAATATGCTTAGTATTACAGAAGCATTTGAAGATGAGAACTTCTTCCAGTTTTGGCTAGCCGATAGTCAAGAGACACATATTCCAATAGTTCAGATAGTTCTAAAACAAATGATGAATCAGTTAAGAGCTAGTGAGATTAGTGCTCGTGATAAAAAGATAGCCTTTACTACCGCTATTTCAACGATTATCGAAGACGCAAAAAACAACGGTATAAACGTGTCTCTGAACGATATTTTGGACGAAAATGGCAACCTTTTGCTGCCGTATAATGAATCGTTCACCGACAAATTAAGGTCGCTAAAAGAGGCTGTAAAGCTGGCTCAAATTGACGACCCGAACGGTCGGGACGGGCTTATATATAAGAAAGCTAAAGACGAATTAGAGAAGTTCTTAATAGATAATGTAGAACGTGAGTACAATAAAAAATTCTATCAAGACTACTATAATATGAACCAAATACTTAATAAATATCCTCAAACTTATGTTAAGTTAATGAAGATATTACATGAGGAAGGAGATATATTAAGTACGATGATTGATAATGATTATAGTACTCTTACTGTTCAAAACGCAAGAAGACTTGAAGAGCTTAGACATGAGTTAGCAGAAATGCGAGCTACTATTGATATGGACGGTAATTATAAAGAGAATTATCAAGAAGCTAATGCTGTTAATAATTACTTATCACGTAGACGTCAGTTAAATAATAAGTATAAAGAAAGTAAACCTAAAGATGCTTTTACTATTCGTTATAAACAAGCTATTGAAGGTTTACAATATCCTGAAACTTCTGAAACTTATAGAGAATCAGTAGAATGGTTAAAGGCTAATACTGATTATAAGTTAAAAGGAGAGTTCTTAGATGAACTAAAGAAAGCCTATATGGATACTCGTCTAGGTAATCCTTTTGATAGTTTCGTTCGTACTATGGCTTATGGTAAGTATGATTCAGAAGGTGTTATTGATGGTACTAAATTTACAGATGTTCAAATAGCTAATCTAAAGAAACATCAGGAACAAATGTTTGCTGCTGCCGTTGGTCGTGTTAAGCCAAATGAACAGAAAGCTCAAGAATGGTTAGATAACCATGTTAGTTATATCAATACTGTTTATTATGAAGCTATGTATGTAGCTATGAATAAGATGGGTAAAGAAGTATTTGATAAATGGTATATTGATAACCATGTTGTTAATCCTATTACTAAAGAATATGAACCGTTGCCTATTTGGAGACAAATGGTAGTTAAGGATGAAGCTAACAACATGGAATATAGTGCTAAATACAAATGGTTAGAAACTAAAGTTAAAGAGCAGTATAAGAATCCTAACTACGATGAAGTTAAACTACAACCTTCTACTAATAAATATCGTAATGATAAGTATTATGGAATGAATAATTATCAGCAACAGCTATATAACGAAGTAGATTCTCTTCTTAATGAACTTGTTAAAGATAAACGTAGTCGTGCTTATATTAATCGTGGTTATTTACCTAATCAAGCTATTGAACAACCTAGTCAAGGTTTTGCTGACTATTGGCAAGATTTTAAACGTAGTCATGGTTGGTATAATACTCCTAATAAGTCTGATATAGAACTTAATCTATATAAGAGATTTAGTAATGCTCCTATGCTTCATAGTTTATCGGAAGTTAAGTTACTTCCTATTCGCGAACAACAAGAAGGAGAAACTAAAGAAGAATATCTAACTTATGTTCGTGAAACTCAAGCTAAGAATAATGAGTTACGTAAACAAAGAGCACAGGAGAATGCAGAACGTAATAATCCAAATGTTCTTGAAAGACTTAATTCATTTATAGATAGTATGTATAACTTTAATACTCGTAATGATATAGCTAGATTAGCTAAGATTACTAGTAATCAATTACGTAATATGGATATTATTAAGAGAAATCCTAATGATAAACTTATGGATAATAGATTACTTAGTAGAATTACTGGTAAACAAGAAATACGTACTACTAAGAGTGACGATTCAAATATAGTTAAACACTTCGAGAATCAAGTTCGTAAGTTAGTATTTAATGAATTTGAAATGGATGAAGGTACTCGTTCTAAAGTATCTCGTGTTATGCGTAATATGGTATCTAGTAAGTTTATGATGTTAAATATTACTGGTGGTATTGCTAACGTTCTATACGGTAAGACACAGATACAAATGGAAATGGCTGCCGGACAATTCTTTAAATACAAAGACTTCCGTAAAGGTGAAAACGAATGGATGCAGAATATAGGTAGTTATCTAGCAGATGCTTATAATGAAACTACTAATAACGAAACCAATGCTGTTATTAGATTATTCAATGTTATTGAATCCGATATGGTAACGGAACGTTATGGTAAAGGTAATAATCCGATGGGTAAACTAGAGAATCTATTATTTATCCAACAGACAGCAGGTGAACATTATATGCAGAACGCTACATTATTAGCTATGCTTCATTCTCATAGAGTAGTTAATGTCGATGGCAAGAATAAGATAATGTCATTTGAACAGTACGCTATGAATCTTAGAGAAGAAGCATTACTTAAAGTTCTTCGTAAGAATAGTCCTGAATTAGTTTCTAAGTATGAAACTTTTAAAGATAAAGTACTTGAATCTTATGTTGAGAAAGAACGTTATGTTAAGTTTAAAGCTGATATAATAACTGATTTCTTACGTTCGATTCCTAAAGAACTAAGACAAGAGTTTAAAACTACTTATAAGGAAGATACTAAAGAAGAACGAATTAAGTTTGAACAACATCCTTCATTTAGAGAAAGTCTTATATTGAAGAATGGTGTTGCTACTCTAAAGAAAGATAGCGGTCTTACTAATGATGATATTGCAGCTTTCCGTAATAAGGTTATATCAGTTAATCATCAGATACATGGTATCTATGATAAGATTGGTGCTAATCAGCTACAACAATCATGGTGGGGAGCTTTACTAATGCAGTTCCATAAACACTTAGTTCCTGGTTATCAAAAACGTTTTGGTTATCGTTTAGGTCACTTTGACGGTATATATAATGAAACTAGAGAATCTATTAGTAAAGGAACTTATGTTAGTTTAGGTGAGTTTATAGCAATGCCATTTAAGAAATACTACGAACTTAATGATAGTAACGAACTTCAAGCTGTTCGTACTCTTCAAGGAATTGCTAAAGGTTATGCAGATTTTGTAGCTAATCTTACTACTTATTATAATATTCTTCCTGAATATGATAAAGCCAATATTCGTAGATGCTTAGGTGAATGGATAGCTATTACTAAAGCAGTAGCATTATTCGTAGTTGGTAAGTTAATGCTTGACGATGACGATGATTCTACGCAAGTAGCAGATTATATCTTATATAGTGCTGACCGTCTAATGTCTGAAACTATTCAGTATACTCCGTGGGGTATGATTAACGAAGGACAGAAATTATATAGTCAACCTGTTGCTGCGTTAAGTATCGCATCTGATAATCTTAAATTACTAGAGGTTTGTTGTAGTTATATAGTTACTGGTAATCCCGATGATTTATATTATAATTCAGGTACTTATTCAGGTGAGAATAAACTTAAAGTTAATATAATGAAACAAATACCATTACTTAATCAGATTAATAAACATCAAAGACTTGGTGCTAACAACAGTTACTATAAAGTTCGTAGTAGTCCATTTAGTGGTCTAGGTCAAATTGTTGCTAATATGATTACTGATGAAGATGAAGAATAACTAACTACTTAATATTACAACTCATAGGAAAAGCCGGATTGCTTGTGAAAGTAGTCCGGCTTATTGTTTATATCAAAATAATTGCTACCTTTGCAGTGAACAAGTACCTACCGTCTCGGACTGTTGTACGGGATTTAGCATTTGCTATATGACTAACTAGATTAGTTGCGTGTAGTGTGGAGAGCTAGGGAACTCGATTAGTCTTAGTACTTATAAGTATTATTTCATTTAGGCAGTGTCTCCGCCCTAGTGCAAAACCTCGGACGATAAATAGAAACAAAGCTACAAGGATTAGTAGAATGATTGTCAATAGAGATTGATTTAGCTTCACTACCCGAAAAAGAGCCGAATACTATTTACTCCGTCTATGACCTTACTATATCCAAAAAGTTCCCAAATGTTCTATCTAACGAAGAACATCTCCATGAACACTATCCCCAGTGCCGTTAGTATTATTGTTTGAAATACTATTATCAATATTAACTTCACTATATCCCGCTAGCCTAACGGCTAGCTTTCTTCCCCCATAAAGGAGCAGGTTTGCCGATAATTCCACTCCTTTATGGGGGATTTTAGCGAGCTTTGCGAGCGTGGATAAGTCCAGCAATACAACTATCATTAATACGTTGGTTTTATCCAAGTACAGTTTAAAAAAAAGAACTATCAATAGTATTGCTACTATTAATAGTTCTAAGTTCATTTACTTTCTTTAATATCTTTCTTTGCTCTTGCATATCCTTTGATATAACCTTCAACAAAGCGATTAGTACATAATCTTCTCATATCTAAAGAACAAAGATTATAATCACACTTTCCACAATATCTACTTAATCCGTCTGATTGATATGCTTTTACTTTAACACTTACTTTTCTTGCCATAATATAAAAAGAGTACTAGTATTTCTACTAGTACTCATAATGTATAACTAAAATGATTATTACTTATTCGTTCTTATACTTCTTCTCTACTTCTTGTAGTTTCAGATAGATATTATTACGAGCTTTAAGTTTAGGAAGTGATGCAACACCTCTCATAGCTCTACGAATTTGACTGCGCATAAACTTATTCTGCGATTTCATTATTTTCTTCTTCTTTTGGTTCAACATAAGGATTCCAAGTATTCATGAACTGATTAAGTTCAACTACGGTTTTCTCTCCATCATATTCATTATAAGTAGTTTCTTTAAGAATTACATGAAGAGTATTACCGCCATTTTTATCTTGCATACGACATAAAGAATCGCATTGATAAATCTTATTAGGATTTCTAGGATTAACTACTTTAGAACAGTTATTCCAAGTATCAATAGATAATAAACCGTTTATTTTCAGCATGATTATTCATTTTCTTTAGGTTTAACATTAATACCGTATTTAGCCCATTGAAGAACAAAACCAAGATATGCCCAAAGGTCATTAACAACTTTTTCCATAGCATATTGTTTGCCAAGTTCCTTACTATAATTCTTTGTATCAACACAAGAAGAATGACGAACTGTATCAAAACCAGTAAGAGTATGGGCATTAACAACAGTAGTTTTTTCACCAACTGTCATTACTTCTACATCAGTAATAAAGTTTTCAACATCTTCTTTTAGAATCTTAGTACCATCGTTATTCTCTGAAAGAGGATAATAAGCAGCATCAGCTACATCTTTTGGTGTCCAACTCTTATATCCGTCAGGATAAGTAACTTCATAACCTTCTTCTTCAAAAGAATGATTACCAATTCTATGACCTTTGTCATTAGCTTCTCTTGCAGTCATTGGTTGAAGTTCAACCATTTTAATTCCAATTGCTTTCATAATTTAATTGTTTATTGTTTAAAATTAATAATTAGTTTATTTTCCAGTACTACCAAATCCTTCTGTACCTCTTTTAGTAGTACCAAGTTCTTCGAGAGTTTCAACTTCATCCCAAGTAATCTTTTCACGACGACGAACAAGAAGTTGACAAACACGGTCTCCTTTTTTATAAGGAAATACTTCTCTTTTATTTAATTTATCAAAGTCTTGTCTTGCATAAGTAATAGAATTAAAAGCATCATTATCGATACGTTTTACAATATTATTAAAAGCATTCCCGAAATTACTAATGATTCTAATTAATTGATGAGAAGTACGATTCTTAAAGATAACAAGAAGTTCTCCTCTATAACCCCAATCAAGAGTACCAGGACTATTAGGCATATAAACGTCTGTTTTAGTATTGCTACTACGAGGACGAAGTTCCATTTCATATTCATCAAAAAGAGCAAAGTGCAATCCTGTATGAATAATAAATCTATCTTTGTCTGCATCATATTCTATACTCTTAGCATAGACATCACAACAAGCATCTCCTTCTTTACCATAAGTAGGTAATGGAACAGATTTATCTTCACGCCATACTTTAACAGAGACATTATCAATGTCTCGTTCTAGTTTCTCGAAGAGTTCATCTTGTGTCAATAAACCAGCATTAAATTCAATAATAGCATTAGCTATTGCTTTACTTAATTTACTCATTATAATTTTGGAATACTAGGTCTTCTCCAAGTAATAAAATTATCCGCATCTTCGTTCACACATACATAAGCTCGGTAATAATACCGTTTTTTATCTCTTATTTCTAAATAAGCACAGTTACCACAAGTCCTTACTTTATTCTTCTTTTCCATATAGATACTTTAATAAATGAACAAACCTGATTATAAATATTACAAATAGCACATGACCTAATATTGGAACAAAAAATAAAGCACAGTTAAGAGTAACTGTACTTATTACTTCATCATCTAGTCTTTCCTTAGTAATCTTTAGTGCTATTACAGTTATTATAATCTGAATAAAACATTCTATAACAGGGACATCTAATAAGATTGTTTTTAACACGGTTTCTAACTCCATTCTTTACCACAATTAATACACTTAAAAGCAATTGGGTCATTTTCTTCTTCCCGCGGAACTTCTTCTAGTCTAGCACCACAATTAGGACAACGTGGAACAGTAAATAACCCAATTAGTTTCTTAATAAAATTCTTTATTCCCATACACCAGCCAATGCGTAATTAAGAGCTTTAAGACTAGTATTATAGTCGCCCTCAAATACAGTGTTCTTTAAACGAAGCTCTTCTGTCTTATAGTCTTTGACATTAGAGAAGTAGCCAGTAACGGCATTATAAGCACCATAAGCAGTACCTGCTATCTGTCTTTGTCCAACACCTTCTTGATAATACTCGAAAGTATCACAAAGAGTATTTAGTTTCTGCATAGATATTTCAGCAGCTTCAAAAGCAGAATTGTTTCTTCGGAATAAACCGTTATATAGATTCAATTCATCTACTCTTTCAAATTCTTCCCCTGTAAGGAAAGTTGCCGACAGATACTTCTTTACTTCTTCATCCGATACTTTTGTCTTAAACAACACTTTGTACATGTCTTCTTCTTCTTCTATCTTACGTTCAGTAAGACCGAGTATTTCAGGAACAGTAAGTATCTTACTATTAACACCTTTATTATGTCTGAAAGATATATAACTTTCAGCAGATATTTTAGCAGAATGAAGAGCGTTCATACAAATAACTCTTACAGGAGTAATCATCATTTGTACAGCACTACCGCCATCATGGCTATTAGTAAAGACAAAGTAATGTTGAATAGTATCATTAACACCACCAATATTAATATCCTTGTCAAAACTAGCTGACATGAATATCTTTTGTCCATAACCAAAGTAACCTGCTCTATCAAGTTTAACTCTACCACCAAGAGCATCATCGAAGAATCCGAAAGCCATTTGATTTTGTACTACTTCATAACGAGACTTTACTTTCCCAAGAGGAATATTAGAATCTGTACGATAAGTTGCAAATTCACCAGGAACATCAACAAATTCAAACCCATTAACTACATTAGGAAATATAGAACCGTCACGACTAGTACCATTATCGTGTGCTGGCATTTTAGCAGATAGCTGACATTTAGCAACTGTATAATCGAGTTTAGCTTTTACAATAGCTTCTTCTGTTGTCTTACAATCGCTAACATCTATACCTATTTTACCTCTCCAAGCAATTCCTTTTGCTTTGAATTTACTTCTATAACTTGAATCTCTAAAGTTAAATTCCATAATTATATGTATTTACTGATTTCTATCATAGCTTGTTCACGAGTACATCCAAAGGCATTCATTATTCTTTGAATAAGTTCTTCTACCCAATCTTCTACTTCAAACATATTACTTAATTATTAATGATGTATTACTTTCTTGTTTAGCAATAGTAAGGTCAGCATCCATACTCAAATTAGCTGCGATAATAGACTTACTAGTACAAGACTTAAATTCTACCTTATGAGGATTTTGTCCAATCCATTGAGCAAGATTAAAGTTAGTAACATTTGCAAGTTCTGATAGACGAATATGAATTGATATTTCAGTATCAATAGAGAACACATCGTCAACAGTAACATCTACAAATGAAGATTGTTCAGATTCCTGCTCCTCTATGGGGGAACTTTCAGCTTTCATGTGAGCACTGATAATACGAGATAGATACTCAATACTAAGACTTTCTTTAATTTCAGTACTCGCAAGATATTCAGTAACTATATCCATAAAGTGTCTGATAATATCAGCAATACGAACATCGTCTAACTTAGTAACAGTAGTATTACGAGAATAGACCTTATAAGTACTACCTTCAATTACTTTGTTACCGGACTTACCAGTAGAACCAAACATTATAACTGCTTCAAGAACCGCATCTTTAAGACGTTCAAGAGTATTATTTCTTGTTTTCTTAATTTGGTTAACACGAGCAACTTCGTCACTACATTCTTTAACGTCACATTGATAACGTTTAATTACTTGAAGATAATCTCCAATCTTATCTTTAAGATTATCTTCTGTAATACCTAGTTTAGCAATAATTTCTTCTGTTGCTTCACCTTCTTCGAGTTGCAAGATAATATCCTGCAACTCTGCTTTAATACTAAATAGACTACTTCCCATTATGTTTTGGTTTAAAAAACGGTTTATTTTCAGTACTATAACAATAGAAACTATTAGGACATCTCATACTTCCATACTTTTCACAGTTAGAACATGAACGAGTAACTTCTTTATTCTTTATCTTTAATAGCTTCTTTGCTAGTTTCTTTAGGTTTTTCATATTCTTCTCTAATTAATTTATTCTGTTCTTTAATAGCTTTCATAATAAGTTCACGAGAATCCCAAAGACTTTCAGCACCAACACTTAGATAATAATGTTCAAGTACTTGTTCATTAGACATATTTTGAAAGTCTACAATATGAGGACAAGCTATCATAGCTTCATTAAATTTCCTAGTAACATCATTCAATAGATTATATAGTTTACTACGAATAACTACATTATCTGTATTATTCTGTCTTATTCTAGCAATAAGAGCAGGAATTATCTCACTATTATGCATTATCTAATGATTTAATATATTTAATAGCTTCATCACGAGAATCACACAGTTTATCTAATTCAGTACTACGCTTCCAACCATCTCCTTCATTAGTAATAACAGTAACACCATACTTACCTTTGAAGGTTATACCATTAACTTCTCTATTATAGAGTCCATGTTGATTATCTTTTTCAGAACAACTTAGCTCTATAATATGATTACCAACAGTATGATAACTATCAATAATAGGAGTAAAGAAATTAGTTCCTTTAATGACACTTTGAAAGATTTTAGCTCTATCCATACTATTTGCTTAATAATTCGTCAAGATAAGAATCTAAGTTCTCAATAATCATATCCAGACAATCTAATTGTTTCTTAAATAGCATTAGCTTAAAGTTACCAATATAATTATCTGTTCTACGAGTATAAGAAAGTCGACAATCTTCGTAATTGCTATTAGCTTCTGTACGAGTACTTTTTAACTGATTTATAAGATTAGTAAGAATAAATACCTGTCTCTTCTTATCTTTCTTACTTATTTCAGATATAATATCTGAAACACTTTTTATCTCATTTTCCATACTTACTTCCAGTTTGGTTTCTACACCATTCAATATTAGCATAATGATTGTTAGCACTGTTACCGTCTTTATACCTAACATATTTATATACATTAGGTTTAGGATTAGTAACAAATGCTTGAGCAACGAGAGTAGCTATAAATAGCTTAGCACTATTACCATTGTGAAACAATGTAACATGAGGTCGTTCGCAACCTTTACCACGATACCATTTAAGATAACGTTTACGATTATCAGACCAAACTCTTCCATCTTCTCCTATACAATAATTAGGAAAATTAGGAATAGTAACAAATCTAACTAAATTTTTAACTTCTTCCATACTTTCTATTTAAATAACGTGCACGTTGTTTAGCTTCTTCATAAGAATACACTTTCCTACGCTTAGCAAGATGGGCAAACAAATCAAGAGGAGCATAAACACCAGCAGTCCTTTTAATCTTACCATCAAGATAATTGTCGATTTTCTTAGATAGTTCTTCACGGGTTATTACAATATATATGAATCTAATATTGTTTCTATATACAACATTATCATCAGGTTGTTTAACTACTATATATTTAGCTTTTATCTGCTTTTTCTCCATTATCGGTTTTACAAATATAATCAATCTTATTATCAGAGCAAAGAAAATCTTACTGTTTTTCAGCATACGCAGAGAGCGATTCTAAGGCTCACTGTTAAACGCAATGCAAAAATAATATAGTTGTTCAGGTAAGTATAGTAAATCGTACAGAGACGAAATATCGGATATTCTCGTTGATTTCCCCCATAAAGAAGTGTCGTTACTGTATACTTCCGACAGTCCTCTTTGAGTATAAGCTAACGATTTATCTCACAATCAGAGTATATAATAGAAACACTAACTTTACAAGGGAATAACAAAAAGCCCTACTGCCAATCTCTCGACTAACAATAGGGCAAGGTATCAAACCATGACTTACTTTAACAACTTATATACTATAAGGGTATCATCCTCTTCTTCTTTTTCTAACTTAACGTTAGTATCAGATGTAACACGAAGGCTTCGTATTATATCAGAAGCATTAACAGAATAATAACCATAATCTGAAACAGATACATTTCGGCATTGACCTTGAACATCTTCTGTAAGAAAACCTAGATATATTGATTCTTGTCCTTCCACTGGGTCGAACTTAACCATTAATAACATCTTTAGTTTATCTTTCAGATGTATATCTTTTATTATCAGTTTCTTCTTCTTATAGTCTATATAAGATTTATTATAATTAACTTTCTTCTTCGATATTATTTGGTAATCCAGTAGGCTCATTATTAAGTATTTTAATTAAATTCCCATGACTCGGGACATTCTTCACTCCTGACCTACATCTATATTCGACAAACGCTGTCTTACCAATAAGTTTATCTTTATTAAGAAGATAACTTTCACGAGTAGAAGCATCACCAATCGGCATACATTCAAAGGTTTCACCATTAACATCATTACGAAGAACGAATTTACTAAACTTAGGTCGTTTAGCTCCTTCGGGAATAATATCAATAATCTTGAATTTACCATCTAGTATTGGTTTACTTTTGTACATAGTAGAATTACGTTTGCCAAATTGATATGTAGCATAAGGATTACGAAGAATAGCTCCCTCGAACTTAGCTTCAACAAAGAGGTCTCGATATTTAATAATATCTTCATCTCCATTAAGATTATCGTAAGTATGAATAAGTACGAAACGTTTCTTATTATTCATGTGATAATCAAGAATAGCTTTAGCATTAACGTAATTAGGCATCTTAAACTTACCAAACTCTGACTTCAATAATGATATACGACTAGTTTGAATCATATCATCAATAGCTAAGTCGTAACACCAAAATTGAAGAAAGCGATTATATGGACTTTTAAGATTCTCGGCAGCACTTAGAATATCATTTAGTTCAAGACCGGGAATATATAACTCTCCATCTAATACTAAATTATCTTCTAACATACGATTGAACTGTCTGTCTGTAAGTACTTCATTCAGTATTACATTCTCTAATACTGGACACTTATATTCAAGTCCTTTACGACTACGAAATACAAGTCTTTTAATTTTAAAGAATCCTTCACCACGCATAACAGCAGATATATTACAACGAACGCCATTAATCTTCATTTGAGCTAATAGTCCCTGTTCGTTATTATATTCATATATCTTAGCTAACATAGGAAGAACAAAACCTTCATTATTAGTATTGTACTTAGGAAGATAACAATCAAGATAATTAAATAAATCATCTTCATTTGTTATTTCAGCAGGAGTATTATCATATAATTCTCCTAATTCAGTACCACCTTCTCTACGTTTAGCAGCAACAATAGTTTTCCATTCTTTCTCAACACCTCTAGGCGGAATATATTCAGATGTAGTACCTGTCTTACCAACAATACCATACTTTAGAATTATTTTATGACCTAGTATTTCTGCTGACCAAAAGATAGGTTTACCTTGTGCATTACGCTTATAAAGAGTAATACTTTTCGATTCACTCATACTTCTTCAATTTTATATTTATTAGGTTGTTCACGCATAAGACCAATAGCAACTTCTCTATCTATTATCATAGACTTATTAGTATCTATAACAATAATCCTAACTTTAGGATTAGGAGAGGAAGATGTAACAGATTTCCGCTCCTTTATGGGGGAAGGTTTGGTAATCCGTTTACTAGTCTTATTAGTTCCCCTTTTCTTTTCGTAAACAATAGGAGGATTAACTTCTTCATATTTAAGATTAGATTCATGAATCTTTTCAAGAGATTCTTTATCGTAACCTATATATATAAGAGCTGCCATTATCCATCTATATCTAAAATGAATAGTTTGAATATAAGGATAATTAGGTAAATCTAATTCATGAAGATAACTAGCAATAGTATCGGAAGTACCATTAACTTTAAGATTGTGTTGAATCATCCTTATATCAGAAGCATCTAACTGATAACTAAACGGATTTACGTTGTTTAACTTCATTTGCTGTAAGTCTTACAATTATATACTTTTTAGGTTTACCTATTCTCGCATGATAGAACTTGAAACACTTTAGATAATCAGTACTTTCAGTCCACTGTATAAAGTTTCCTTTAGATACAGATGTATTAGTTTCATAATTAAACTCTCTTGGAATCTTATGACTACTATACATATCTTTATCTAAGTAATTCTTAATGATAGCTAAGTGTTCAGGATTATCAAACTCAAAGTTACCATAAATCTTTATCTTAGAAAAGTCAATTGGTGTACCGTCAGAAAGAGAGATACGAATTAAAGTATTAGGATTATCAATCATTTGTTGTCTGACATCATCAAGATACTTCTCTTCTTCATCTGTTAAAGGATACATAAAATAATAGCTATAAACATTTCCGCTATTACCGAAACTGTTTATAGCTATTCTCTTTAATGGAGCAAATGAATTAAAATCAATTACTCTACGTTCTTCTTGTGCCTTTGGAAATGACACATCTTCTTCTTCTCTACTCATATTCAAATAATGATTCAGTTTGTTCTATAAACGAATTAATAGTTTCTCTTGAATACATACTAACTAACTCCGAGAAATCTTTAGCACCATAACTTCTTGGAATAACAATAGGTATAATACCATATTCTTTTCGTAACCTACGAGCACCACGTACACCTGTCAGGTCATTGTCAAAAAAAGAAATAAGTATTCCATTGTCGTTTAGCTTAGATTGAAGCCAGTTATATTCGTAATCTTTGAGAACATAACTCTCCGAAGTAACATTAATTACTCCTATTTGAGACTCTGACAAATTCCCCCGTAAAGGATAGGAATGTAACCAGTAACTTAATGCTAGATTGTCCTTATATGATTTAGTAATAATAATTATATCATATTTAGACTTATCAAGATTAAGTATTCCAACAAGACCATTATGATTAGTTATAAACTTGATTTCTCCCTTACTTCTATCTCGAAGAGGAAAATAACATTCGATATTATAAATACCGTTACTATCAAGTCCGGTAACATAAGCATAACAAGGGTCTGATTCCTTATATGTATATTTAGGACTAGGTTGACAATACCTATTAATATACATTTGGTCAACAGGATAGACAAAATGAGTATTAAGCCAATGTAGACTAACTCCCCATTGTCCCCAAATATTCTTATCGTTATTAGTCCAAGTTCTAGTAGCTATTTCAATAATTGGTTTACTAGCTTTGATTTTAGATATTACTTGTTTAAGTAAGATTTCATTTTCTTCATCTACTTCTCCATCATATATTATCTTACGGAAAGTATAAGCTATATGCTTTAATATATAATAGAAATCTGCCTTATTAGCAACATTTATATGACGACCAGTTTTAAAACTTAGTACATAAGCTACTAGGTCGAAACAATCACCAAAGAAAGAACCATTAAAATCACGAGCTTTTAGCTTATGTTTATTATTGAAAGCAAAACCAAATGTTGGATGATTATCAACACGTAAAGGAGAGCAAATAAGTTCATTATTTTCTACACAATTATTAACTACGGATATAGGTATACCCATATATTTAGCCATAATCATTTCTTGACTAACTTTAGATAATATAAACTCTTTTGTTAAGTCTTGTCTTATTCCTCTACGCATAGTATAACTAGATAAAATAAGCCTAGCTTTTACACTAGGCTTATAACATTATTAACGAAATATATTTGGATTATTTAGAATGGAAGTCCACCATTATCTTCTGTTTCAGGAGCAAAAGCAGAACTTTCAGTAGAAACAAATCCACCTGCTACACCACCTGCAAAACCACCCATAGGCATACTCGGATTAACAATTCCTGCACCCATAGGAATACCACCAATACCGGCAGCAGTTCCAAGATTAGGAGCTTTTCTTTGTTTAGATTGTACACCTTCCATTGGAGCAATACGTTCTTTAGTAATGTCAAACATAAGACTTGGTTCTTTGAAATGATTGGCATCAATCATGAACTGTTCTTCAAAGATTCCTTGACCTACAATATTTGGGAATACCAAATCGCCTTCTTCTGAACCTTGACCGGAGAAAGCCCAATCACCTTTGTTCTTATAATAACGATTAAGTCTGAACCAGAATTGTCTAGGTTTACCTGTCTTATCGAGTAATGCAGATTTACCATTTTCTCCACCTGTTTCAACAAGTTTAACTACATTGTCAAACAGAACTCCCCAAGCCTTGATAACATCTTCTACTTCAACTGGTTCATACTGACCATTATCGTCATAATCAACATAACCAAGTTCGAGCATTTCAGATTCTTCATCAGTCATTTCACGACCTTTGAATACAACCACATCAAGGAAGTGTTTTATCCAAGCAAAGTCCATATTAATAAACTTCTCTTTAGCACCGCCAGGAATATAGTCAACATTACTTTCATAGGGCCAAAATGTCTTACTAGCAACACGAACATCAGCAGGATTAGTATGAAGAGAAGTAGCTTCAATAACAAGCTGTGGAATAGCTTTTCCTGCAAATGCTGGACGCATATTGTTATCTTCCTTCATAGTTACCCAAGCAACACGAGCATGAAGATGTCCAACAAATAACCAAAGATTATTAATAGCATCTTTATGAGAGAATTTCTTACGAGCAGTAGTTCTTGTCTCATTACTAATACCTCTGCGACGCTTTTTAGTTGCAGTAGTTGCAGCATTATTAGCTGATTGATTAACTACTGGTTCTTCTACTTTAGCACTTTCTTCTTTTTGAGTACTCATAAAATTTGTTTTTATAAAGATTAATACTAACAACAACAAGTTGTACAGGCTTGTTGTTTATTGCAAAGTTTCCAAATATAATAATTTTTTAAATCATAGCCAAATAAAAAAGAGCTAAATTCAATTAAGAATTTAGCTCTTTATAATCTAGCTTTTATCTAACCGGAAGAAGTTCTTATTTAGAAGATTGACGAGCAATCGGTTCTTCATCGGCTTTGAAAGAAATCTTATAAGCGTTAACTTCAACAGTTTCTTTTTCATCACCAATAACTTTACCAGTTTCAACAGCAACTACGAACGGTTCGTTCAAGTTAACTTCAAATACACGGTTAAACTTCTCTGCTTCGTCACCGAGATTTTCTTTCAATTCCGACCACATTGAAGAATCGGAGAAAGTCAATGGCAAACCAAGACCAGTAAGATTGGAAGAAGTAGAAGTACGAGCACCAGAGTAAGCACGAGTAGTAGGATTGTAGTCATCAATAGTAACTTCTTCTACTGACTTACCAACTTCTTCTGCGATTCTTTCTTTGTTAAGTTCAAATGCAGCCGCTTTCTGTTCAGCAGTCATACGAACACCTGCAAGTTTGATTTCTCCGTTCTTCTCGAACAAAGGTACACCTTTACAGATACCATATTCACCGAAGTTCTGAATAAGAGCAGCACGAGCAGCTTCTGTACCAAACTCAACATTGTTCTCTTCGCACCATGCCATTACTTCGGCATCACGTTCAGCAATAGCTGCATCAATATCAGCAATATTACTAACAAACTGTACGTTATCACCGGGAACAAGACCCATGATACGAGTTACTGCACCTGCCAAGCTAAACTTAGCTTTAGTACTGTTAGCAGTCAATGTAGGTTCGTTACTAGCTTGCATTACTCTCTTACCGCTTTGTACGGCTGACATTCCAAATTGAAGTCCCATAGTTGTAAAAATTTAAATGATTAATAATTATTAATACTAGGCTTAAAGCCTATTGTTATCTTAGTTTTTGTCTTATTTCGTATCTATTGATTAGTAATAGTTAGACTTCTATCACTATCAAATCTCTACAATATCAGCATCACTGATATTCATATTGTTTACTATCTTAGCTTCTGTTGTTTCCATACAACCAAGTATAACATCAGCAGCTATATCACGAGCAGCTAGTGTAAACGCTCTATGTCCAATAAGAGTTCTCATATATTTAGTATATGTATCTTTACTAGCAAGTCCAGCAGTTACAGCGTCACTATAACTAAAATGTCCTATACTAGTAATAACTCTGTTATCTACTACACGAGTAAGTTTATATTCAGTAATATAATCACAAGGAACATTAGGTATTCGGAAGATTGGAACTAATCCTTTAGCTGCAAAATCTTTAGCTTGTTGTTGATTAGCTGCAACTCCGAACTTATTATTTAACTGATATTCCTTATATATAGTACCATTATAATCTTGATAATTTCTAACTGGATAAATACCAATTTCATCATTATCAGAACTAGCATTAAATTCATCAGCTTCTTTCTTGCTTTTGAATCTCCTACAATACTCTGGTATCTTACTATCAATATAAACATTATTACCGTCTGTATATTCATACAGAGCTATATAATCTTTAGTGCATTCCCATGTTATAGCTGCCTTCAATAATAACGCTTTAATTAAGTGAACGTCTAATGTAGTTTTACCATTAATAACTCCTAGGTGTTCAATACAACTAGTAAATGGTAAACCTAGTTCTTTAGCACGACTATATATTGCAAGACCATCTTGAATAGTCTTAATACCGCACTTATCACTAGACATTACTGATTTCAGATACAACTCTAACTTACTCCTATCATCGGGATTGTAAATGTCTAGGGTATTCAGAGCAGAAGCCATAATCATACTATTATTAGTAGGTTTTGCTTTTGGTTCTGTCTTAGCTAGAGTTTTTTCATTCTCTGTCTTTACTTCTTCCATTATTTCAAAGGTCGCTTATTGATTACTCTACAAAGATACTAATTTCTTTTATAACTCCAAAGATTAGCATCTATTATTCTCCTATTATGAAATCATTTTCACTATCTTTAACTATTTCATAGTCCCTGCCTCCTTTCGTTTCTGCTAGCTTCTTTTCTTCGTTCGTACCTTTACAGTATATCTTATATATTATATTAGGTACAGAACTAAAAGATAGATTAGGTATTCGATATTTTAAGTCTCGTATTGAGCTGCAAAGAGGTGAAGTGAAAATCACTATATCTACAACTCCTATAAAGCTCGTATCAATAGAATTATTTGCCGATAGTACTTTCATATAGTCGTCATTAAATAGCTCCAAATTTCGCGTTCTCTGCGCTCTTGCCTGCATGATTACTGGTTGTCCGATTTTAGCTCCTGTTTTATATACTTTCGGTTTACCTCTCTTATCATAAGCCTGTATTCCTTCCATATCGTTATGATAGTTTCCGCAATAGTCATATTGTAGAATACTCATTCCAGTTTGGAATATTTCACCATTAGTCATAATAGATTTACCTTCGTATTTTATATTAGCATTTAGGTACTCTGTTATCTTACCAGCAAACACTCCATTCTTTGAAATAATAAGTATTCTTTTGCCTATATTTTCCTTAACTATATCAAGTATTACATCTAGCTTAACAATATTATCAGTAACTATCTTAGTACGTTCTCTAATAATATTATAAGTTTGAGTAACTCTCTCGACTAAAGCACTAGGATTATATAGTTCATCAATCTTACGACACATTGCATCTGTCATATCCATTTTAGCAGACCAACCATTACTCTCCGCTACTTGTAATCTACAAGTTTCAGCAGCAATATTAAGTCTAGTATTACCAACACGACATTCTTCTAACTTTTCAAAAGTACCAAATATAGTAATACTTTCATTAATATATTGGCTGCATTTATCATAATAGATTCTATCAGCATCAGTTAGAATAACACCCTTTTGGTACTCCTTTATGGGGGAATGAATAGAACGATTAATTAAGTGGGCATAATTAATTTCATATACTTTAGGAGCATACTTATACATAAGTACAGCATTGTCAGCAACACTATCAATAGCATTAGTAGCAAGTAGTTTAAACTTAAAATAGTTACCACTATATTTCTCTGCAATCTTTCTGAACTTCTTTACATTAATAGTAATAAGTACATCTTTATGACTACTAGGACTAGGTTTATACGGAGAACGCTCAACATAATCACGAGTGAGTATAAGACATCGCTTATCAGTTATTAATTGTTTATGAATCTCTTTAAATTCAGAAGTATTATCAAGATAATAATTAATGTTAGCCCTATCTTCCATAGTCTCTGTTATAATAAGAGACGTTAAATCAGGAGTTTTAGCTACCATTTTATCTAATACCATTGTAACAAAGTTCATTACACTTAGTGGTTCGGATAGAATAACACTACCCACGCCTTTGTTAGCAGACCATTTATTAGCAGCTTCATTATAAATATCGGTTACATCGTTCATAATACAAGTTGTTCTTTATAATGTTTAGGATTAACAAGAACATAACTATGATTAAGAGGACTATTTAATAGAATGATATTGCTATCTATTGAAAAGTCAGAACCATAATTATCAGTAAAAGAAATGATTAAATATTCTAATATAGTATTATATCCTATTATCATTCCTTTAACTTTATCCAATATAATCTCTTTTCCAAGATTATTTATACATATCTTTTCTATATCCATTTTATTAATCAAATAATGTATTTCTCATTCCATAATATTTCTTTACTAAACGTTTACCTTTACCTTTATTATTACGACTTTGCTCTATTGGTTCTATAATAGCCATAGCTTCATTATAATAATATAAGTAATTAACATTTAATTCAGATATATCAGTATCATCAACAGTATTACATATAGAAACACGTTGACCTGCACATAGAGAACTTTTCTTAACTTGTTCTTCGTTACGCTCATTCCAGCCCATACTCTCAACTTTCATCAATGTTCCCCCCGTAGAGGAGATGTAAAACCTTGTATTCCTCTGCACTACATCTGTTCTTATCTTTCCTTCTACAACATGAGTAAACTCTAGTCTATACTTATGATTAACATTTTGAGTACGACAGAAATCAAGAATAGATTTAGCATTTCTAAGAGTTTCCATAACAGGAGTACCATTAATAAAGTATTCAGTAACACATTTAGCTACAATAGGAGAATTATATCCTTTAGATAAATCCTCTAAGAACATCTTAGGATTCATTCTACCTTTGAACTTACTACTACCTCCCCGTTTAACAGTAAGATAACTATTAACACCTTCAGTTACATATTTTGTATAATATGTAAATTCTAGCTCTAATCCTAGATATTTCTCCCACCAATGACAAATATCATCGGCAGTTTGTTCTAATTCTCTAGGAACAATAGTTACAATACCATCAGTATTAGCACTTATAACATGAATACCTGCAAGTTCAAGTTTCTCTATTAACATCAATAAGAATAACTGACCATTAATAGTTACTTGATACATTGCTTTCTTGTCACATAAGAATGACTTCTCACTTCCCATTTTACCAAATATACCAGCATTTGCTACAATCTTTAGACAAGCAGCAGCAGTAGCATGTTTATCTCTCTCCATAACATCAAGAGATTTATCTTTGGCTAAATGTTTATGTTCTAGTCGTTCATCAACAATAGTATCGGCTATGCGAAACCATGCTTTAGGAATAAGGTGTTTCTGACATACTTTAAGACTACGTATCATATTAGGATAATAACTTGCAACATCTCTGTCAACAATAATACTATCAGAATTTTCAACATATACAGCCGGAATCTCATTTGAATGTAAACCCCCAGTTGCGATGGTATAGGACGTGCCCATAAAGGTAAATTCCCTGTCAAATTCGCCCTTTTCTCCACGTAAGGTAAGGGAACGTATGTCTGACAAAATATCGTTCAATTCAGGGGTCGAAAATGCGATTTTATCTGACAAGATTTCGGAAACCAAAATTTTCCTACGTATTGTCTTAGTATCAATAAAGGCTTTAGGATGTAGACCAGTAAACTTACTATATAGTTTAACAATAACTTTATCAGCTATTGTACTTCTACTAGCAGAATACACATCTACCTTATATTCTTCACTAATACGATACCTTAAAAGAACTTCTTCCTGATTCATTCTGATTAGCTCGGCAACAATATATACATCATTGTCATTATAATCAGCCATTTCATTAAGATATTCTTTAGGAATAAATCGCTCAAATACATTACGATAATGAATATTAAGTTCTCTATCAGTCATTCCCTTTGCTTCGGGTAATCTCTCGTGATAATAATGTCTATCTAAATCACCAATAGGTGGCATAGTATACTCTTTTAGATTATACCATTTAATATTAATAGAAGTCTGTTTAAGACTTTTATGATAATGGTCTAACCTAAATATTTGGAACAAATCTAAATCCCTAAATGCAACATTATTACGAAGTATAAGAGAAGTAAAATTATCAGTCCAAAGAGTATCATTATTAGAACTACGAATAACTCTCTGTGATGTTTCATATAAGAATGTGATTAACTTACTAGGCTTATCAAATTGATTATAATACATGAGCAATGCACTCAACATTAAGCGGTCGTACTTTTTGTTATTGTAGCCAAAATAATCTGCTTTCTGTTGTAACCAATATAATAAACTGAATAAATCAGTATCATCATCTTCATATAAAACAAAACGTTTCTTAGGTATTGTTTCTAAACGTTGTTTTATCTCTGCAACAGTAAGTTTATCAATAAGAGGAATAGCTTTTCCTTCATTATCAACACAATCACTAAATACTTTGAGATAACTACGTAAATTAACAAATACTACCGAGAAGTAATTTCTAGTTACTTCGACATCATAACACATAGAGTTCATACTTACACTTTATTTATTGTCCATAACACAAATATAAACGATTTTTACATCTACTACAAGCTGTATATAATCTACGAAGAGTATTATCTATATCTCCCCATGGATTACCAGTTCTAGTATCAAATACAATATCATTTATATCTATATACACATCAGCATAAGTACTACCTTGTGCTTTATGGCTAGTAAGAGCAAAACCATAATCTAAATCACGACTGAACTTTATCTTATTAGTAGCTTTATCTAATAGATTAACTAATAATAAGTTTCTTTCCCTAAATTCATAGTATTCTTTCCAACGTTTAGTTCTATTATATTTATCAGCATTAATAGCATTATAAATATAAGATTCACCTAACTTATAATAAAGCATAGCATTATTAAAATCAGAATGGTCTACTACAAATAAAGGTTTAGTTCTATTACCGCCATTAACTTGTATAAAAGTTACATTAAATCCATGAATATTATCTCTATTAGTAAAGTTCTTAATATCATGTATTATGTAATCTTCGGAGTTAACGATAATAGTATCTTTAAAATCATCAATAAAAGTATTATAAGACATTACTAAATCATTCTTAGTTAGAATTGCTTTACCACTATCTTCAATAATATTCTTACGAATTAATTTATTCCAGTCAGATACAGATTTATTAGTATAAGTAACAAGACGACAAGTATCAACATCTCTAGTAAATTCTTCATTATAAAATCCGTCTATTACAAGAGATTGAAACTCAAATGCACCACAAGTATAATATCCTTTAGTTTGAGTAGAATCAAAAGCATACCGATTTCTATTGATAAACTCTAGAAACTTCCAAGTTCTATTATCAATATCTTTTCTTAATATTCTTAATAATTCACTAACAGGATTACTTTCTTCTTGTCTTACAATCTGTCTAAGAGTATAAAACTTAATGTTATCGAAACAACGCGAACGAGTTTCTTTAACAGGCGGTAACTGATAGTTATCACCCATATAAATAAGCATACAGCCAAACTGTTCACACTCTCTTTCTATAAGAGTTTTAAGATTAATACCAATCATAGATGCTTCATCAACAATATATAGCTTATATTGTTTAATCTTCTTTTCAGCCAATGGGTCAAAAGGAGGATTATTAACATCAAAATCAGTAACATCAGTATTAAGTCTTAGACCTAAATCACTAGCCACAGTAGATGTAGCATATCCAGTAGATACACGAAGTACACGAGCAGCTTTATGAGTAGGAGCTGCAAGTCCAATAACAGATTTAGCTAAACCACATCTCTTTATTACTTCACGTATCATATAAGTTTTACCTGTACCAGCAGCACCAATAAGTGCACGTCTATAATCACCTTCAACATAACCTTTTTCTATAAAGGCTACAAGATTCTCATAAGCAATCTTTTGGTCACGAGTAAAACTATTTAAGACACTATCATCTTTCTTAGCATCATCAAACTTTTCAAAATTCATTGCATTTCAATAAAAATTTATCAATATTATCACGACATTTAAGAATATAACCTTTAACTGGTAATCCTATCTTAAATGGAATATAACAACTAGGCATAGTACAATAAGCATCAGTACATCTAACAATCTTAGTAGGTCTACCATGACTATCTAACGCACGAGTATATATTGTCTTAAAGCCTTTACATGAGTATGAACGTTCAGATAATGTAATAAGTTCATTAGTACCTTTAGGATTGAACTTATATTCATTGTTATGTAGAACAATAGTACCTACAACAATTTGCATTATTACTTTCTCACGAGGAATCTTCTTTTCCTCATTTACAGCAGATAGTTTAAAACTTAGTCCCATATTACTAAGATTTAACAATTTGATTAGGAAGATACTGTATACAACACGCTCCTTTACGGGGGAATATCTTATACTTATCAGTATTCATAATCCTGGGTAACGGAATAATTTCACAACATCTATCATCATGAACATCTATAATAATGCAATGATAAGCATTAACATCTGCATCATGAGATATAACAGCTTTAAGTCCTTCAAAATATACATCAAACGTACTATCAGGATTAACACATTGTTTTAAATCTACAACCATATTAATTAGCTTTAGTTTTATATATTTCGTATAACTTACTAAATTCATCAGAAGGCATACATACAATAGGAACATTAGTATGCATTTGGTCTTTAGGAACAATACAATTTCTAGCAGTAACAATTCTATCATCTTCAACAAACATTGTTTCAAGAACTAAACAATTACCACCGTCTAGTATTTCCTTACATTTTGGACAAATATAAATATTATCTGTACCAAATACAAGAAGCTCATCGCCACAAACTAGACATTTGCCAGTCGTGACAATGAGCTTACCATTATCTTGTTTAAACTCGTTGAGCTTGGGCATAACTAGGAATACGTCTCCTTTCTTCCATTCTAATAAGTTTAACACTAGTACTTTCAAGTACATTAAGAGTAAAAGCTACTAATTTGTAACTTCTCTCATGCTTTCCGAATTTAATTTTCTTCTTAATCATTACGTTTAGTATTTAATTATTATTATTTAATAGGAGCATCTGACCGCTCCGCTTCGCTCCGCTTTCTTCCCCCATAAAGGAGTAGTGATTCTTTTACTTTCTCCTTTATTTCATTTAGAATTCTATTATTAACAATAGTATTATTGTTTCTTACTTCATCACTACACAAAGAAGTACTATATAAAGTCTTACTATATAGTTCTTTGACATTGTTTTCAGTATCATAAATGAATAAATAGAAACAAACATAAGCAGTAGGTCTAATTCTATCAAGAGATATACCAATAGATAGATATCTTTCACCTAATACTTTTAACTGCAACTTTTGCAGTTCTCTAACTAGTTTAATAAATTCTCTTTCATTCATGTCGGTATATAGTTTTAATTAATTAATAATCATAGAAAAGGAGCAGACGCTTCTGCTCCAAGCTAAATAATTAATATTTATAAAAGTCCTAATTCTATCTCACGACAGTAATTTAAATTAGGGGTAAAAATTAGATTAAGTTCTGTTCTATCTCACGACAGTAATTAACAACTTGTATTTTTAAACACAAATACTATGTATTTATAGCTGACATTTTACGAAGAGGATTTCCCTTACTTCAACCATTTGGTCAATGTTTCAACTTAGATTAGTCATCATCAGAGCTATCAAGAAAAGAAATAGTGCGATTCTCACGAACAGCACTATTATAATTCCATAAAACCAATAAATACTATTCTCACGAATAATAGATATTACAATACGACAAATTTAATTTTAGTTTAACTAAAACAGATAAAACAAAATTGGCAAATTACTTATTATATATCTTTGTATAATCTACACAATAAAAATCAGGACAATCTTTAAGAAATAATTCACATATTCTACGAGCTTCACCTTTACTATTACCAGAGTAAAGAGTTTTAGCATTACCATTAAAAGATTTTCTTAGCTTATCATTCTTGTCTAGGAATACAAGATGATTTTCAGAACAATAGAATACAGAATAAATCGGAGCTTTACTAGCTTCATATTTAGCAAGAAGTTTATCATAAGATTCTTTAGCGCTGTCTCTCATATCACTAATATATTTGATATAAGAAAGCATAATACTATCCCATTGTTCAACAGCTTTAATCTTATCTTCAATAGAATACTCACCGTCAAGAATATCTTCAAGAAGATTATTCAATCCTTTAACATTAAGATTTTCTAAATCTTCAAGAATAGCTTTATTAAATTCTCCTTTAATAAAAGCCTTACGATAATCTTCTTTAATAGAATCAATAAGATTAACATCAGAACCACTAGCTAAAGCACAAGCTAAAATAGCAGATATAATATCTTTCATTATAATAAATTTTTAAATTAGACAATAAAAAACTCTACTAATATTACTCTAGTCTCACGACCTGAATAATCTTAATAGAGTGGAAACCGACATTTATTTAACCCTTTTGTCAGATATTAATTAAATAGAGTACGTATCGGCATTATACTAAACGTAAAATAATAACTGCAACAGCTCCTAAAGCAATAAGAGAAGCAATAACAAAACCAACAGTATTATACTGTCTTTTAGCTTTAAGCTCTTCATAGGCTTTATTAGCTTTATCTAATTTAATTTTGAGTGATTCAACAGAATTACTAAGAGCTTTGTTATTAGCTTCCAATTGATTATTAGCAGCACTTAATTTAGAAGACAGATTACGAAGAGCTTTATCTTCATTACAAATATTCTCATACATGACCTTATAATGATTAAGACCAGCATCAGACTTTTCATTAGACTTACGTAAACGAATAACTTCTGTCTTTAACTCATTGACAGTAGGACGTTTCTTACTAAGAACATCAACTTCTTTCTTTTCATTCATAACTATTAGTATTTAATTAATCTTCAATATGAGTTATATCTAAGTCGAGGTCTAAATTATCCTCGCTTAACGTATTGCCAGTATTCCAATTATTAGCCATCTCACAGTCGAGATAGTCTATATCAGCTACCAAACCACAAATAGGAAATTCTACACCTTCGTCATACATAATCTTAAATTTTGTAATACGGATGCAAGTATAGCAATAAATAATGGAAATACCAAACAATAATGATAATATTTAATAAACATTACTATGAGCTATTTCATATTTGAATTTCTCCACTATATCAAAAACAGATATATTAGAACAATTCAATAGAGTATTAATAGTATTAGCAGTATGTTGGTCTTTACAAGTGATATTAAAATTATCATAATTGAACTTACGAACAACATTAGGACTAGCTTTATGAATATAATAAATATCCATAGCAGAGACATCGAAGTCTACAATATCATTTTCGTATTTATCTAATACGTCTTTAAGAGATATATAATATCTACAATCACCAATAGCTCTAGCAGCACTAGCAGTATCTTTAAATCGAATAAAGAAACCAGAATCAATAGAATTACGAATAGTTAGCCATTCAAAATCTAGCTCGTATTTTTTATATGGTTGAACATAAAGTCTCATATCATAAAGTGCTCGTCTAAAAACTCTTAAAGCATGAGTTCTTTCAGCTAGTCTAGAAGTCTTTTCTTCCAATTGTTTATCGAGCTTATCAATATCTTCTTTAGAACGACTTAATTGAGTATTGAGTTCCTCATTAACTTTAACAGTAGCATTAAGAGTATCTTCGATATTCTCTAACTTAATAAGACTATTAGTTTTCTCTTCAATAATCTTATCCTTCTTTACAATAATATCTTTATATTCATTTTCTTGCTCTTCGATTTGATTACGTAATTCGGTAATTCTATTACCGCTATTAGTAAGTTGTCCTTCAAGAAACTTAATACGTTCAGTTAACTCATTATTATTAGATTTAAGAGATTCAATCTCATCACAATCTTTAATAGTATAAGTATTGCCTAAATTAGCAATCTCACAAATAGAAGCAAGTGATTGAAAATCTAAATCAATAATACAACCGCTTTCTTCAACAATAACAACTCCATTAGTATGAGATACAAGAGTTAGATGCTTTTTATCAATTACAATAGCTTTCATAAATACAAGTATTAATTATTAAGAATTTAATTTTAAAAGTAGAATCTATACTATAATAGTATAGTACTATATAGTAGGCGAATAAAACTAATAACTATTATATAAGTTATTATAGTTTGAACTAAAGAACGAATGATAATAACCTTCTTATAAGAAAGGTAATTAAACATTAAATAACATAGGCATATAACTATTCCAATTAAAGATAGAAATATATGGAACTGATAATCTGTCATGGTGAAGTAATATCAAATAATATTAAGAATATACATAAAGTAGACGCAACTATTATTAAAGCGAATAACATAGTAAGAAGAGTAATCTTAGTGTTAATAAGAAACTCACTGCATTTAATAAGTGCGATAATAAATAGTAATGCTAAGACAATAATATCATAGTTAGACATAATAGTATAAGTTAGTAAGTGAATAAGATAAAGAGCAAAAGAAGTACAGTAATGTCACTCCTTTATGGGGGAGAAAAGCGAGCTTTGCGAGCGGGACAACTCAAGCTACACAACAATACAATTATTAATAATGGTATTATCAATAATGTTACTTCTGTTATCAGTTGTAATACATAGTATTGTTATTACCGGAATCGCTCGAACTACTATTGTCAAAGACAATGGTAGTGACGCTCTAACAATAACCAACAATTATAATACAATATCAAATACTAGTAGAACTAATAATAGAACTAATAATTCTACTAGTATAAAGATAAACGTTATTGTTTAGTTATAGCTGCATCCAACAGTTGCTATGCCAAACAAATTCTGCATCACCAATTTTCATTCGCCATTCAGAACCATCGTCAGTGTACACTTCGTACTGTCTGCGAAAAGCTTCTTCATTACTAATTGTAGTTACATGTCCGTCTAGCCAAATTATTTTATCCATAATATAATGTATTTAATATAATGTATTTAAATCCTAAGGACTACTACGATAGTAGTAGGAACTTAGAAACAACAACAACCAACAGTAACAATAGACAATATAATATCTAAGTAATAGTAAGGACTATTATAGGGACTATTATAGTGGAAATATGATGATTAGGATTCAAATCCTAACTCCATAAACGAAGAGGTTTAAGTAGTAGTTGTAACATTGTAGGTAGGAGAAGTGAGTTAGAATGAAGGAGTAGAGGTAGGAGAGGGAGTAGTCCCACTACTTAACCAACTCATCTCTCTTATCTACATCTTCTAACTATTCTTACTCCACTAGTATTATCTCACTCTATTGTCTACTCTACTATCTAGCTTAACGAGGAGCCTTAGCGACCCTTCCGAGCATTGATGTTGTCAATACTAGTAATAGTCTTGATACTATTGATACTATTTGTTGTTATTGGTGTGATTGTGTGAGCTTGCTCCTATTGTCTACGACAATAGTCACCGACCTTGCGGACGGTCTTTTCGACCCCTATATATATATATATTATAATTATATACTACGTATATAATATATATATATATAATATAGACGCATCTGATTCTGTATCAGATTTTCTAACTCTGCTATTAGTCCATTATTCTTGGCTAACGTGGAGCTGCTGCGACCCTTAGGGTTTTGATGTGGTTTTACAAGGGTTTAGCTTATCAGTTGGTTAGCTTCGCTTATCAGTTGTAGCGTTTCGCTTATCAGGTGACTAGTGTCGTTTCCAATCCCGATTGGCTTTGCCGGATAGCTTTGCCGGATAGCTTTGCCGGATAGCTTTGCCGGACGGCGAGCATAAGTCGAGAGTATTATCGAACACGTGCCGAATGGTGTATTCTTAGTTTAGTAGGAGAGGTTTCCCTCTCCTACGTAACTGGTTAAGCAGCACCCTCTGCATCAGGCTGGTATTTAGCCAACATGTCGGCTACGAGCATTTCGTCCGCAAGGGACAAACTACGCATACTTAGTTCGTATGGGAAATACTCGTAACGGTCGTGTTCATTAACACGTTCTTCACGAGACATTTTAGCGGCATACGGATTAACGAATACTTCACCTTGCGCAAGTACGTGTCCAAGCACGCTAATACGTGCCTTCTTGAAGATAACGTGCAGCACTGACAACGGTGCAGTCATAACAGCGTTGGCAAGCATTGGCTCGCCCTGACCTTTGAGAATAGCTGCAAGCTGAATACGAGTAGTAAAGATATTACGAGTCGTAGACTCGACATAAGTACCACTAGCAGCATCTTTAACAAACTGTGGAATGTTGCGATTAACAACAACAGTAAGCGCACCTGCATAACGACTACTATTATCAATGATATTAGTAATCATTAAGCTGTCGTGATTCTCGAAATCAGGACGGTCAAGCAACAGACGAGTAATATCGTCTGCATCCTGTCCTTGATACTCGGATAGGTCAACTATACGAGCGTCAATAGCTTCATCAGCTTCATCAACAGTATCAACTGTTTCAGCGTTAGCACTTGCTGCTTCGGCAGCTTCTTTTGCAGCTTTTGCAGCTGCTTCTGCTGCTAATCTAGCAGCATCGTTAACTTTTGTTCCCATGATTATAGGTATTAAATGTTATAAATCGGTTAGCAACTGTTCAACCAATGTGCATCCTAACCACACACACAATGGCAATATGTTTAAAGTCATTTGGTTTGATAGTAACTGCAATATGTTTAAAGTCATTTGGTTTGATTAAGCTAATAGTTCTTTAACAACATCGTTAGCATCTAGTATAAGTACTAACACTACTAATAGTATTAGAAAGATATTCACATGGTTGTCATACAACTTAATGTAACTTAGATGTATGAATACTGGTACACCTAGCATACTTAATGCTAAGTGTACCACTTTTAGTTTATCACTAATATTCATACGTATCTAGTGTAATAACGTGAACAAAACTTGTCGTAGGTTTCACCTGTACG
>OBKI01000082.1_pt1 | contig 79608 bp, 76 predicted proteins | sample 1519731 | NCBI WGS metagenome assembly OBKI01 (sample SAMN00265070, study PRJEB22529) | human gut metagenome
TTCACCCACCTATGAGCAAGCTCATGTGGGCTTAGACCTTTTGACCCTGGCATCATGATTATATTACAATAGAGAATATAACCGGCAACATCGAAAGCTTTCTCAACATAAAACCCCGGACACAGTTTTGGCATAGACTCTGAACCAAGCCAGTATAAGCTGATGAATTTTTACATTCTACAATTTAAATATTTACCATTTTTACAAAGCGGGTGATTGTCAATGAATATGAGTAAAATCGATATGACACAAGGTTCTATTTTAGGCCGCGCAGCACAGTTTGCATTGCCGATCTGCATCGGAAATATCTTACAACAGTTATACGGAACCATTGATACTTTGGTCATCGGTAATTTCTGTGATGCATCCGCTTTGGCCGCTGTAGCCACAAGTTCCCAGCCACTGGAGATTCTTTTGTGTATCTTTCTTGGCATTGGTTCCGGAATATCCATCCTGATTTCACAAGCGGCAGGTGCCTCCGATGCCGATCAACTGCGTAAGCTTGCACAAACCGCAGTGTTTTTTCTGTACGCTGCCAGTCTGCCGCTTACGTTGTTAGGCGTAGCTGCCGGACCGTTCCTTCTCAGGCTGATGCAGGTGCCTGCCGATGCCATGCCCTATGCCATTGTGTATTTGCGTATCACAACGTTAGGCATTCTCGGCAATATGGGATATAACTTTAACGCAGGTATTTTACGAGGTCTGGGAAACAGTACTTCCTCGCTGTTATTTCTTGGCATTTCCTGCGTTACCAATATTGTTCTGGACCTTGTACTGACTGCCGGTTTGGGAATGGGCGTCACCGGTGTTGCCATCGCAACTGCTGCCTCACTGTTTCTGTCCTGGATGTTCAGCATCTTCTACATCCGTCATACTTATCCTGCCATGAATTTTCCGGTTTTTGCGCATGGTTTTGACCTTCCTATTCTTCATGAAATGTTAAAGATCGGCTTGCCGCTCGGACTGAATACCGCACTTTATTCTGTCGGTCATGTGCTGCTTCAGGCTCTTTATAACACACTGGGATCCACCTTCGTAGCCGGATGCTCCGTTGCCGGTAAAGTCAGCGGCATTGCCAATATTGCCATTACTTCATATTCATCTGCGGCTACTGTGTTTGCCGGGCAGAACCTTGGTGCCCGGAACTACCGTCGTTTATGCTGCGGTGCATGGCAGATACCGCTCTGTTCCGGCATCGTCACCCTTGCAGGGGGATTACTTGTGACTGCTTTTTGCCATCCTCTGCTGATGTTGTTCAGCCGTGATCCGGCCGTGTTGGCTTTTGCACAGCGATATACTTATCTTGTTCTGCCATTCACCTGGGCCTACGCCGTGTTCAATGGCATTATGTGCTTTATCAATGGTATCGGAGAGATTCGCTATCCCACTATCGTAAATATTCTGCTATTATGGGTTGTCCGAATCCCTGCCGCTTATCTCATCATGTATGCCGGCTATGGCGAATATGCCATGGTCAGTGTTTCCGCCAGCTTTATTACCGGCATGATTGCCATGCTCTTCTACTTTAAATCCAGGCGCTGGGGCGCTATTTGCGCCCTTGCAAAAAAAACAGGAATACCCACCATTAATTACTGACTTGCCAGATTCATAAAAATTTACATACTTCCTAAAAATAATCACATGGATTTTCCTTTTGTCCTGCCCTATAATAAGCGCAATTACAGTCCACAAGGCAAAAGGAGGACTACCATGTTATATCCAATTATGAACCGTTCCCGCAGCTTGATCGATCTGGGAGGGATATGGCACTTCAAATTAGGAGATGAGACGGAACCGGAAGATACCTGGTCAGCTCCGCAGGAGATGGACCTGATTGCCGTGCCGGCTTCTTATAATGACCAGAAGGATGATCCGGCTTACCGGAATCATTACGGTTGGGCTTATTACGAGCGAACCGTGGTACTCCCGGCCCTTTTGTGCGGAAGTAACGGACAGCGTCAGGTACTGCGTTTTGATGCCGTGACCCATGTTGCAAAAGTTTATATCAATGGGAAACTTATTATGACACATAAGGGTGGTTTTCTCCCCTTTGAAGTAGAGATCACGGATCTGATTCCGGAGGATGGGCACCTTACCATCGGTGTCGCTGTGGACAACCGGATCAGCCACAGCACTCTGCCCATAGGCAATGAGGGCAATATCGCCTTCTTCGGCTCGGACAATCCAGGCATTCCCAGTGTAGAAGCCGCAAAGCTATGGAGAAAAAAGCAAAATCTTCCGAATTTTGATTTCTTTAATTTTGCAGGTATCAACCGTCCGGTACGCATCTACAGCACTCCGGCCTCCTACATCAGAGACATTACTCTGGTCCCGTCTATCGAAGGTGACACCGGCGTCTTAAATTACGAAATTCTCACGGATGGGATGGATAGTGACGCTCCTGTCACTTTAAAAATCATAGACGCGGAAAGCAACTGCAAAGCAGAAGCCACCGGCCGAAAGGGAGAGCTTCGGATCCCGCAGGTCCATCTCTGGCAGCCTTATCCCGGCACTCCTTACCTGTACAAGGCGGAAGTTCATTACGGAGAGGACTGCTATACGGAAGAATTCGGTTTCCGCACCGTAGAGGTGAAGGGAACGCAGTTTCTGATCAACGGGGAGCCTTTTTATTTCAAGGGCTTCAGCAAGCATGAGGATTCCTTTTTCCGCGGAAGAGGACTGGATCTCTGCCTCGATGTAAAGGATATTAATCTTCTACACTGGATCCATGCCAACTCCTTCCGCACCAGCCATTACCCTTACGCGGAGGAGATCTACCGGCTCTGTGACAGAGAAGGTATCGTTATTATTGATGAGACGCCCGCCGTGGGCATCGGTGCCGGAGAGAGCTGTGATCCTTATAAGACATTTCCCATAAGAGAGCATCACGAGCAGGTCCTGCGGGATCTGATCGCGCGAGACAAAAATCATCCCTGCATCGTCATGTGGTCCATGGGAAACGAACCGGATACCGAGCATTTCCCGGAATCCGCCTACGATTACTGGCATTCTCTCTATGAATTTACCCACCGGCTGGATCCTCAGAACCGCCCCGTGACCTTTGTCTGCTGCCAGAATAATTACGAGAAGGACATTGTGACCAGAACCATGGATGTAGTCTGTCTCAACCGCTATTACGGATGGTACAATCTCTCCGGTGATCTGGAGGCTGCTTCCTACGCCTGGAATCTGGAACTGGATTTCTGGGAAAAGATCGGAAAACCCGTGATGATGACCGAATACGGCGCCGATACTCTCGCCGGGCTCCATAACTGTGCGCCGGAAATGTGGAGTGAAGAATTTCAGGCAGAACTTTATAAAATGTACAGCAAGGCCTTCGACGGAAGAGACTTTTTTATCGGGGAACAGGCATGGAACTTCGCCGATTATGCCACCCTGCAGGGCTGTATGCGCGCAGACGGCAACCGGAAAGGCATCTTTACCCGAGACCGCCGTCCGAAACTGATCGCCCATTATTTCCGGGACAGATGGGAGCATATTCCGAATTTCCATTACAAGAACAAGAATAATTCATAAGATGAGCCACTTAAAAACAGCAGCGATACCTGACATATCGCTGCTGTTTCCGGATTTATTCTACGGTGATGGTGTACTCCCTGCGGAATACCCCGCCCGCCTGCAGAGTATTGCCATACTCCCGCTGTTCCAGGCTGCCGTCGAAGGTCGTCCGGTCGCATCTGCCGTACCAGGGCTCGATGCAGATAAACGGTGCTCCCTTGCCTGCGGGAGACCACAGCCCAAATAACGGAGCGTCAAAGCTTACGGTAAGGTAAGGCTTTTTGTCCGGGGTACACAGGCTCACTACGGAAGCCTGGTGGTTCTCCACAATCAGGGCATCCCGGTCAAACAGGTGCTTTGTGATCTGTGCGTAACCATCCTCTGCCACCGGCAGAACATCCTCTTCCTGTCCTAGCAGTCCCTGTCCATCATCTGCGATGAGACCATACGTCAGATCCTTGTCCGTATCAAACTTGAAATAATACTCCGACTGCTTTCCTTTTTCATCCACAGGACACATAAATGCCGGGTGTCCTCCGATAGAAAAATACAAGACTTTTTCGTCCGGGTTTTCTACCTGCCAGATAACTTTCAGATCTTTTCCTTCTAATTCATATCCAATTTTCAGGATAAACTCCAGCGGGTATTTCGCTTTTGTTTCTTCATTAGAATGCAGGGAAAACCATGCTTCCGTAGCCGTCTGTACGTCCACTGCAAATTCCATGTCTCTGGCAAAACCATGCTGCCCCATGGGATAGGCTTTTCCTTCGTAGTGATATTCCTTATTTTTCAGACTGCCCACAAATGGGAACAGTACCGGTGCACTTCTCTTCCAGAATTTCGCATCCGCATTCCACAGATACTCAGTATCTGTCTCTTTCCCCCGAATACTTGCAAGTTCTGCGCCAAAGCTGTTGATCGTTACCTTTAAAGCTTCATTTTCCAATACTACCTGCATATTACATACCTCCCTCTCTTTTTCCCACATTATACCTCATAACAGTTCATCCGTGAACCTATTCGGGTGCAAAAATCATGCTCTATACTATCTGTTATCCTTTAACTCGGCCGTTTTCAGCCAGTGGCCGGACAAATATCTGCTCACGAAGCAGATCACGCGGAAGATCCAGTCCAGTACCATGGCGATCCAGACACCAATGGCTCCGTAGCCCATGTTCACACCGATGATATAACTGAAACCGATGCGGAACATGAACATAGAGAATATGGACAGCACCATGGTAAAGCGCACGTCATTGCAGGCACGAAGCATGTTCGGCAGTACAAAAGATGCTGGCCACAAAAACATTGCCATGCCATTGTGGATCATGACCAGAATGTAGGACAACTGCGTGGTCTCCGTGCTTAATCCGTAGCATTTCAGGATCCAGGGCAGACACAGCAGGATGACGCTGTTTACCATAAAGGTACACAAGTAGGTAATCTTCAATAATTTTTTCGTATAGTGCCGTACCTGTCCGGAATCACCGGCACCGACGCAGCGCCCGATCACCGTGATCATGGCCAGATTCATGGCCTGACCCACGATACAGCCCATACTGTCCAGACTGTTCGCCACGCCGTTGGCAGCGATCTGCACGGTTCCGAAGCCAGCGATAATGCTCACCACGATAACGCGTCCCAGCTGGAAAATACCGTTTTCAATACCACTGGGAATGCCAATATAAAAGATCTTATGGATCACCGGCCAGTCGATCCGGAATCTTTCTTTTAACAGATGCACTTCGTTGGACGGATTTTTCAATAAGTGATACAGGATAAAACCCGCCACACCACGGGAGATCAGGGAAGGGATCGCCACACCGGCCACGCCCAGTCCCAGCACATAGACACCAAGGGCGTTTCCCCCGATGTTGATGATATTTTCCACCACGGAGACCTTCAATGTGATCTTGGAATTTCCCATGGAGCGGAACAGCGCTGCACAGGAATTGTACAAAGCCAAAAACGGGAAGGACAATGCGGAGATCATCATGTAAATTACAGCATTGTGGAATACATCCGCTTCAATCTTACCGAAAAACAGGGAAATGATGCCGTTACAGAACACCATGACCAGAATCGAAATACCGATGGTAATGCATACGGAGGACACGATCAGCTGTTTTGCGGATTTGCAGGCGTCCTCTTTTTTCCCTGCTCCGAGGAACTGGGAAGTCACCACCGCGCCACCGGTAGCCAGTGCCGCCAGCACACTGATGATCAGATTATTAAACATGTCGATCAGGGATACGCCGGAGACCGCCGCTTCGCCCGCCGAAGAGATCATGACCGTATCCGCCATACCCACGGTAATAGCCAGCGCCTGTTCAAATAAGAGCGGAACGATTAGTTTTTTCAGATCTTCTTTTGAAAATAGTTGCTGTTTTGTCTTGCTTTCTTCCATTTCTTTTATTGCTTCCATTGCTTTTTACCCGGTTATTTATCCATGCGATACAATTTCAGGGAATTGTCCCATGCCGCCTTGCGCACTTCTTCCTCTGTGATTCTCTTGATCTGCGCCATGGCAGCGATCACATAGGGAATGTTCAGAGAGCTGTTGCGTTTGCCGCGGTTCGGTTCCGGTGCCAGATACGGGCAATCCGTCTCCAATACAATGCGATCCATGGGAATGTACTCTACCGCTTCCTTCAGCTTCTTTGCATTTTTAAAAGTCAGCACGCCGCCGATTCCGAAGTAGAATCCCATATCCAGGAAAATCTTCGCCGTCTCCTTCGTATAGGAATAACAGTGAATTACACCGCCGATCTCCTCCGCGCGCGCCTCCGTCATGAGATCCACAGTATCCTTCGCCGCATCCCGGGAATGAATGATAACGGGCTTTCGGATCTCTCGCGCCAGATCCAGCTGCCGCAGGAACCACTTCTTCTGTGTCTCATGGTCCGGCTCCGGCCAGTAATAATCCAGTCCGATCTCTCCCACTGCCAGGCATTTCTCTTTCTGGCACTGTTCCTTCAGCCAGGAATAAGATTCTTCCGTCAGTTCCGCGGTCTCGCTGGGATGTACGCCGATGGCTCCGTATATATAATCGTACTGCTCCATCAGCTCTAACACTTTCCGGCAGGATGCCAGGCTCGCACCCACATCCACCACCCGGGCAATGCCCTGCCCCGGCAACGCCGCCAGAAGCTGTTCTCTGTCATCGTTAAATGCGTCATCGTCATAATGCGCATGCGTATCAAATATCGCAGTCATGTGAAATCTCCTTAATCAGGGTATCTATGCAAAAAAAGAACCGTCCCCGGAGCTCCTATGTCTCCAAAAACGATCCTTTAAAGTGCATCGCCAGGAGCTCGAACCCCAGACACCCTGATAAAGAGAAATGGTATCTAAGGGGTATTTTAAGTCGTTTTTTGACGGTTTACGCTACGAGAACCGTGTGATATAATAGGCATGCTGTTGACTCTTTCCAGCAGGAAGGAGGTGGCGCTTTGGATATTATTATTACTTTCTTTCTCTCCGTTATAGCAAGTGTAGTTGCCTACTACATATGCAAATGGCTGGACGGAGAAGCTTAGCAACAGTCAGCCTAGCAACAAAAAGCCCCGGGATCGCACCCCGGGGTTTTCTGCGCCTTGGAACAATTATTACTTTCTTATCTAAGTTCAATATAGCACGGGTTCCAGGCTTTGTAAAGTAGTTTGTCAGACAATTATTTTTCTATTTCTTTCCAAGATGATTCTACAAAATCCTCATACCGCAGATCTTTGTCTGCAGGATCTTTTGTGTCCAGTGGTCGCATATTCCAGTTATTTTTGATAACCGGCTTTCCTGTCCCTCTTTTCTTTCTCCGTTTTCTGGTGGTGGGCGTCGATTGGGGCTGATCCGTCCTGATCTTATATACCAGGTACCCAAACATGACAATTAAAATTGAAAACATCATTGCTATTGCATCATTCATAGTATTCCCCTCACTCATCAATTTCAAATATCGTGAATACTTCATATACAGAACTATTAACAATTTTTCTGTAGTGTCCTTCATCCATGTCGTTTCCCATTTCCAACCAGACTGTGGAAGGGGTGACATTTTGGTAGAACTCTTTAACTTTATACTCTCTGTTGTGGCAAGTGTAGTCGGCTACTACATATGCAAATGGCTGGACGGTGATGAATAGCAACAGTCAGCCTGGCAACAAAAAGCCCCGGGGTAGCATCCCAGGGTTTTCTGCGTCTTGAAGTTAGACATTAGTCTCTCTTTGGCTAATTTCAATATAACATGTGTTCCCAGCTTTGTAAAGTAGTTTGTCCAGCAAAATTAAAACCAAAAAAAAGAACCGTCCCCGGAGCTCCTATGTCTCCAAAAACGATTCTCTCGAGTGCACCGCCAGGGGCTCGAACCCTGGACACCCTGATTAAGAGAAAAGGCTTCCAAGGGATATTTTAAGTCGTTTTTTAGCGGTTTACGCTACGGGAACCGTGTGATATAATAGGCTTGCTGTTGACTCTTTCCAGCAGGAAGGAGGTGAGCGTCTTGGAGTTATTAGTCTCTTTTATTATCTCCGTCATAGCAAGTGTAGTCGGCTACTACATATGCAAATGGCTGGACGGTGATGAATAGCAACAGTCAGCCTAGCAACAAAAAGCCCCGGGGTAGCATCCCGGGGTTTTCTGCGTCTTGAAGTTAGACATTAGTCTCTCTTTGGCTAAGTTCAATATAACACGGGTTCCCGGGTTTGTAAAGTTTTTTTGTCCGACAAAATAATTTCCGGAAGTGTGGATCCGGCTATGCTGCATGTATGTTTGTCGGACAATTATTTCTCTATTTCTTTCCAGGATGATTCTACAAAGTCCTCATATCGCAGATCTTTGTCTGCAGGATCTTTTGTGTCCAGTGGTCGCATATTCCAGTTATTTTTGATAACCGGCTTTCCTGTCCCTCTTTTCTTTCTCCGTTTTCTGGTGGTGGGCGTCGATTGGGGCTGATCCGTCCTGATCTTATATACCAGGTACCCAAACATGACAATTAAAATTGAAAACATCATTGCTATTGCATCATTCATAGTATTCCCCTCACTCATCAATTTCAAATATCGTAAATGCTTCATGTACAGAACTATTAATTATTTTTCTGTAGTGTTCCTCATCCATGTGGCGCAAGATGTATATTATAAATTTCTCTCTTATAGCAAGATCATTTATATCGTTTCCCGTTTCCAACCAGGCTGGTGAAACTTTCATGTATAGAGCTGCTTTTGTCAGGTGCTTAAGATCCGGCCGCTGGGTCTTCCATTTTTCTATTGTACCGACTGGGATCAAATTAATTTTTTCAAAGTCATTTACAGTCATAGTTTTATATGTACAGAAATCTAGTATTCTATCGTATGGAGTTAGATGTGTTGGCTGTTGTTTGGGTTTTTGTTCAGGTAGTGGCATTTTCTCCTGTGGTTTCGGTGCTTCCTGTTTCTGTAATTGTATTTCCCCTCTGATAGCCAGTATCAATAATACTACTGATTCAACAATTACGATGGTTAATAATAAGATATTCATTTTCCCCTCTTATCTGTGGTTATTTATCCAAGTTTGGAAGTTGATGATTCTAGCTCCGTGCTCTCGCTCTCCGCTATACGCATAATGCTACGTTTACCCCTCTCATCACATCGGCGGTAATGATCTATAAGTTGTTGTTCATCTGGTGTAAGTTCTTCAGGCTCTTTTCCAGCTATTATATACTCCATACTTTTCCCAAGTATTTGGGATAATTTGTATAATGTCGTTGCGTTTGGAATTTGCCCGTTTTTATAGTTGCTGATATTATTTTTGGATATTTCCGCTAATTCTGTAAGTTTCGCATTGGAAATTCCCGATTTTTCAATTATTTCTGTAAATCTCTTTCCAAATTCCGGATCTATCATTCTTCCTCTTTTCTCCCAATAAAATGGGATATATTTGTTGACATTCCCAATTATTTGGGATATATTATATTTGTAGGACAGAATTCATCCTACTAAAGTATATATACCTTAAATTGTAGCACAAACGCGCGCATATTAAAAGACCGGTGATGATAAGCCCTGTGTGGAGTCGATCCGGGTAAGAAGGAGGTAATTTGATGCTCATTGATGTTCAAGTTAATTATTATCGGACTAACCGCATTATATCTGTAGATGCAAGTACTCTTCGTGTAGAGGTGGTGCGCCTGCAGTCGGATCCCAGCACACTTTACTATAAACTGGTCGGTACTACCGATCAGGGTCGTTTACTGATCCGCACTTCTGAGAATGCGCAGGAGATCCTGGATCTGTATGATGCATATATGGATCAGGCAGAGGAAAAGCGCAAAGTAGCCTGTGGCGGTCAGCTCTCTTTTGAGGATATTCTGGGAGGTGACAGCAGTGCCGGATGATCTGATCAAGAAGTCGATCCGGCTTCCGGCAGACCTGGACGAGTATGTAAACAGCCAGAAGGGCACGACCTGGACGGATAAGCTCTGCCGGATCCTGGAAGACTATCGCTCCGGTGACGAGACCAGGGCGGAGGAACTGGCATACTATGAGCAGCGCATGGCAGCCAACAGGAAAAAGATCCAGGAGCAGAACAGCCAGATCTATACTGTCGCCCGGTCACTGGATCACCTACACCGTGCCCTTGAAGACCTTAACTCCCTGCCCTTCACGTAACCCCGGCGTCTGTCTGTCAAGCGGAACGTGGAATACCGGAACCGCCGCCCTTGCTGCTGTTTCCCTGCGCCCTCACGGCAGTGATAACGGGTCCAGGGACTGGTCCCTGGTCGCCAGAGGGGCGAGACCCTCCCCCCGGAGGGGCACTCGGACAGCCGCAGACCCGGAACAGAAAGGAATGCTGATGTTTATTAAAGTTGAACAAGTTATTTGTGGAGAGATAGAGCGGTGGATTTTTATTGATCCCCGGACTATCCATGTGGAAGCTGATCGTTCTGTGTCTGATCCCAGTCGAATTGTTTATTTTATGTATGCCAGATCTAAGTCTGAGGGTAAAGTAATCTTTCGTACTTCTTCGGATGCTTCTGAACTTCTGGATCTGCGTGATACCTATTGGAAACAAGTCGAAAAACACAAATAACCAGAAAGGAAGATCCCTATGTCACAGTCAACCGTACCTGATCCTCCGGAGTGTCTCACAGATTCTTCGTTTTGGGATGAAAACAAGCAATCTTTTCTGGACTGGCTCCGGGAACGTCATAATTATACACCGATCACCGTCAAAATCCTTTGCAGGCAGACCGGCGGTGATTACAACAAAGTTATGGCATGGTTCCGCTACCGGTACCATGTTGAAAACGATATAAAACAGCAACTTATAAATAATAACCCTTTTTCAAATATGGAGGAAAATCAAAATGGCTAATTTCGCATTAACAAGTAAAGCAAAAATCATGATCTTATTCGCAAACCAGTATGATATGAAAGACGATTCTGGAAATAAGGTGACCGGCTGCTCTGTTCATTACCTTTTCTGGGGTGAAAATGGTGAAGCTTTGGCTTCAGAAGCAGAGTTTGATCCTACTAAGCCAGTAGGTGTTCAGCGTGCTAAGTGCTCTCTGGATCCCATGTTCCGGAACAAGATCGTAGTTGCTCCCGGCCTTTATGAAGGTACTTTTGAGATGGTGACCGGTTCTGATGGTAAACCTGTGAACCGTCTGCGTGATGTTGCTTTTATCTCTCATGTAGAGATCAAACAGAAGGTTCTCCCCGGATTCTATGTTCAGGGCATGATCCAGCCGGAGACAGCTCCGGAAGCCAGGGAGTCCGGAAAGGCTGCTAAATAATGGACGAGGTTGTGACCGCCTCCCCCGGGGAGGATTCCCCTTTACTTAATACAGAAGCTGACACGGTCTACCTTCCTGTCACCGTATCCGGTGGCAATGCGGAAGTGATAACCGGCAGCAATACCGGTGAAGGTGCTGCGGTAGATTCTCCGGAAGGCAACAGTCCCTACACTGTTGTCTTCTCCGCAGATGCACCGGATTACTCGGAACTGCTGCAGCAGATCAGCAGCGATCTGTCGCAGTCGAAGGAATATCTGTCAATGCAGAACGATATCCTGACGGAACAGTCCGGGTATCTGCAGGATCAGATCGTAAAGAACCAGGAGCAAACACTGTTATTGTCCATCCTGCTGGGTATCCTTTCCGGGATGTTGTTCATACATGGATTCTTTACAGGGAGAAAATGATGGATATATTTACTTACGTGTCTATTGCATCACAGTTCATGATCTTTGGCGCCGTCTGTGAGTGCATAGCTATATTAACAGGGTATGTGGTTTATACCGTATTCTCAATCATGGAAGGAGGGCATTGATATGCCGATGATTTATGTTCCTTTTGTAGTAGCTGCTTCTGATGGAGCAGCAAGTTCTTTTGACATTTCCAAAGTCATGACCGATGCTGTGACCAGCGTGCAGGGTGATCTGCTCAAAGTTCTGGCGATCGCAGTAGCTGCAGCTGCAGTGATCTATGGCGCAGTTGTAGGTGTCAGATTCGGCTTGAAATGGCTGAAGTCTCTGGGTAAAGCTTAAAACTGAATAGTGTTCAACCGGGAAGGGTGAGGAGCTGAAGCTTCCCGCCCTTTTTTGGTGCTGTCGGACAAAATTTCTGCAGGTTTGACGCTGCAGTGTGACTTTTGTAGGACAAGAAAGGTAAAGGTGGAAAAATTTGCAAGTTGAAAAAACTGATCAGTGGTTATTAAACGGAGACTGTTCTTTGTGTCGTAGAAACAATTATTGTTCTAAGCCTTGCACAGTTCATAGACGGAATATTCATAAATGTGTTTATCATGCTGTGGAATCTGCTATTGATCGTGCTACTGGGGGAACTCTTAGTTATTTAAAACAGTATTATGATTTGTAGGACAAAGTCGCTGCAGTTTCCCGGAGATCTCCGGGACTTTGTAGGACAAGAAAGGTAAAGGTGGAAATGGTAACTTATTTCGATGAGAAACACTGCAGGGAATACGGATGCATCTATTACGATCCGGATGTCATTCTCTGTTGCAAGAGAAATTTTAAGGATCCTGTTGATGGCATGGATGCCTGTTGTGAACCTCCGGTGGTTCAGGATGATGGCTTTCATGCTTTGTTAGATAAGACTTTTTCGTAGGGGGGAATATTATGAGTAAAAGAATATCTGCACTGGTGCTGGCTTTTCTTCTGGTAGCTTGCAGTGTGCTGAATGGAAATACCTTAAAGGTCAAGGCTGCATCCGCAACGGTGGCAATGTCTCCGGAGCTGGCTGCAGAATTTTATTTGTTCCTGTACCAGCTCACAGAAACCGCTATGCATGTGGGCGGTGCGAATAACGGACTGGACAGTAAGGAAGCTATGGAGACTTTGAGAGATGGCGTGATCGGCTATTATAGTGTTTCCGGTGAGAAGAATGTAGATTTTGAAATAAAGACAACGGATGGCCGGACTTTCAAGAGTTATAGCAGTCCTGAATATCGTGGTGGACTTGTGGAATATACGACCGCTGACGGTCAGACATACAAGCTTTCCGGGGATAAGTTTTCTACATTGCTTTTGAACGGGACGATTACTCTCGATCCGGATATCTACAACGATACGGATGAAGAGCCAACGGTCAACGATGATGATGAATATGTGAAGAACATGAAAGCCATGTTTGATGCAAAGTGGGAAGAGCTCCGGGAGATCGGTTTCAAGGACGATTCCGGTGACCCTACTCCTAGCCCGTCCCCGGATCCGGAGAAAAAAGCTTTTAAGAATATAGCTCTTGTAACTGTAGGTGTTTCCCTGGTGGCACTGGCTGGGGCTTTTGTGAAGGATTTATACAACGGAAAGGTGGAAGGGGTAAATATATCTGATTACTATACTGTTCCGTATAACAATTATAACTTGCCTGTATTTGATTATTCTTATTTATCTTCTAGCAGCACTATTTTTTCGATTGATGGATCTACTGCCAGTTATGTAGTTAATCCTGATCCTTTTGTGTTACCTGAACATTGTTACTATGCTTGTGTTTATCAATTTTCCGGTTCCGATTACGATTCTTTTTCTATAATGTATGTTCATGCTGTAGGAGATACGTTTTATTATGACTCTGGGAATCTCCCTTGTATAGGTACAAATTACTCGGATGGTTCTTCGTTTTCTGCAAATGTCGGTAGTTTAAACGTTCGTAATAATGTTCGATTATCTACAAATATACCTTTTTTTGATTCTCATGATTCTATGAAAAAATTTTTTAATACTTATATGAATAAAGGCCTTGCGGGTATTGATGTTTCTGGTCTTCTGAATGGTGAAGCCTATGACTTCCCAGAACTTACCAAGTCCGTCCCTACTGTCATGCAGCCATTGACCGGCTATGAGTTTGCCCCGGGGCGGCTTAGGAACGTGAACCAGGCGTTGGCCGATGCTGCAACTAAGGTACAACCGGAGACCGGAACGGATACTGCTGCAGCTACGAAGACATATACGGACACTATGACTGATACAATGACCAAAGTCGCACCGAAAACAGAAGTAAATCCGCTACCTTCTACAACACCGGGGACAGAGACCGGTGAAGGGTTTGAAGGTGAATCTTACAATCGTGACCTGAAGCTGCTCTTCCCCTTCTGTATCCCTTTTGACTTCATACATCTGATCCAGGCACTGAAAGCAGAGCCGGAGACGCCTAAGTTTGAGATCCCGGTAAAGCTGGACTTTGTTGATGTGGACACCAGTATCGTGATTGATCTGGCGTGGATGGATCCGATCATGAAGATCTGGCGGCAGGGTGAATTGGGACTGTTTATAGTGATGCTCATGAAGAGCACCAGCAAAGTGATAAGGTGGTGATATTATGGCAGATATGCAAGCTTTACTGAATGCGTTCCTCGATATGCTGATGAGTGTGTTTCCGACTTCTCCGTTTGCCAGTGCAATAGACGAACTGGAGCAGCTGCCCTACCTCGGATACCTGAACTGGGTGATCCCTGTGTCGCAGATGTTGACAATCGGTACTGCGTGGCTTGTTGCGATCGGGCTTTACTATCTCTATTCCGTGATTGCCCGGTGGATCAAACTGATCCAGTAGCAGGAAGGGGGAATTGTTATGATATCTCTGTACTCCGGCACTCCCGGATCCGGAAAGAGTGTCCATGCAGCGAAAGAGATCGCGATCCGGCTCCGGCGGGAGAATGCCGTAGTCCTGGGTAACTTTTATTTTAATACCAAAGCTGTGAAAAAAGGTAAGGGGACTTATCTCTATGTACCGAATCACCGGCTGGATCCTGACCGGCTGTTAAAGTTCTCCCGGAGACTGTCCCGGCATCTGGGGCGCAGGCTCCGGGAGGGAGAAGTCCGGATCTATATCGATGAAGCACAGCTCCTTTTCAATTCCAGGGAATATGCTTCAACTTCCCGCCGTGCCTGGCTGTCCTTCTTTTCGCAGCACAGGCACTATGGTTTTGATATTATCCTGATGGCGCAGTTTGACCGGATGCTGGACAGACAGATCCGGGGACTGATTGAATATGAACACGTACATCGTAAGGTGGCGAATGCCGGACTGATGGGGGCATTCGTGGGCTTTTTGTTCCGCGGAAACTTATTTGTGTGTATTGAGAAATGGTACCCGATCAAGGAAACGATTGAGACCAGTTTCTTTTTTACCAACAAATACATCTACGGACTGTATGATTCGTACAATCATTTTGAGCTCGTAGACGAAAAACCGTTCAAGAAGTAGCCGCAGCGCCTAGGACGGACGAGCGGGGATTGTGGGGCCCCCGCGAAGCCGGCCGACGGCCTGCGCCACGCCCTGTAATACGTGGTCTCAAAAACCATTGTCCGACACGGGGAAACGTGCTTGTATTCTGGCAAAAGTGGCAAAAAATAAATTTGCCCCAGAAGCCTTTTGGGCAAAAATCGAAAAATGCCGATTTTGTTCGACAAATTAAGTTTTAGGGGGTCGGAAAATGCTCGACAAAAGACAATATAACGATAACATCCTATACCATGACATGCCGCTGGAGGATCAGCATGAGTGGTTCGGATATTCTCGTAACAAATTTTTACATAACATAGACACCTTTTACTATTCCGTGAAGTTCCGGAATGACTTCCGGCTGAAATCCAAGGATCCGCAGGTCGAGAAAATGCGCAAGTTCTTTAAGCTGCAGTATAACTATCTGAACGGAAACGAAGATCAGCCGGAACTGCATCTGCCGAAACTTGGCAAGAATCTGTATCTGAAGCCGGTGACCTTCTCCCGGTTTTACACTACGTGCTTAAGTTATCCGGAGTATTTTGATATCTTCCTGGCTCCGGTAGTTCCGAAGGCGGCAGACGGTGGAGAGTCGGTCACCTGTGAGTGCGTGGTGCAGATCCGCAGCTACATGCTCTGGATCATGGGTGTAAAGGATGCCTTTGAGAACAGTTATGAATATGTTAAGAACATAGCTGCATACTTCGGTCTGGAAATCGATTTCGTCCAGGAGAACAGAGTAGACTATTGTTGGCACAGCAATTACCTCAAGGATCCGGAAACATTCTTTGCACCGGAAAATTTCTATAAGATGCGCGTTGATCGCTTCAAAAATGCAACCTATGTCACAAACAAAGTCGGATCAGAGGACTACGAGATCGATTATGTGGCGCTTGGTAAGCGGTCAGATAAGGTATTCGTCCGCATCTACCAGAAGACCAGGGAAGTCATCGAGCAGAACTACAAGCCCTGGTTCTTTCAAATCTGGGAAATGAACGGGTTGATCTCTAAGTATGACAAATGGGTTTATGAGCGCTGCTATCAGAAAAAGAACTGGTTTTACCGGTATACTGCAAGACTGGAGTTCTTCCTGGAATACGGACAGGATCCTTATTATGTGAATTATGTCCGCAGTATCCTGGATGGTACACTGACTATAGAAGAGGATACACTGATCAAGCTGGCGGACAAGCTCACACCAAAACTGAACTATGTGGTCAACGTGGAGTATCAGACCATGCGCCGGCATTCCAAGAGCTATGACCTGATTCCATTCAAGGATCACCGGAATAAGGGAGCATGTAAAAGGATCTACGATTACCTGGACAACCGGAAGCTGATCATTGATTACCTCACGGAAAGAGTATTTAAGATGGTGGAAAAGGTCGGAGATCCCAAGAAGTACCGGAGACCATACTGTGGATTTTGGAAGGCGCTTAGATCTACGCGCTGTTTAGATATGAAAATGACACCGGATGAAGTGAAACTTGTCCGGAACTATAACCGGCGCCTGAATGTGGAATCCATGAAAAAGCGCGTGATCGGGTCAGCGGTGACCCTTGGCATTTATACCCGGGGGATCAATGAAGACAGTCCTCTGCAGGATTGTTTTGAAGCTCTGCTGAAAATGAACGATAATGATATCATGGAAGCACAGAGATATAAACAGAAAAAACTCCGGCAGTTCAACGAGGAGGAACTTGCCGAAGTCTTCGAGTCTTCTGAAAAGCACCGCTTCCGTCTGCTGGATGAAAGTGACGGCACTCTTTACGCTTATGATAGTATAAAGACATTAGATTTGCAAGGGGGATTTTCAAATGATGACGATCCGGCAGATCTATGATCAGTATATCTATAGCCGGAGCACTTACTGCAGTAAGGAAACGATTGAAAAATATTCAGATGATCTGAGACTGTTTTTCCGGTTCCTGGAACGTAACTATATGATTTCCGTGGATGCTGCCGGTTTTGACGCGCTGGATCAGGAATCTATTTATCAGGATTACCTGGTTTACTGCAGAAATAGAAAAATAAAAGACTCTTCCGTCCGGAGCTATGCCCGATCGATAAAGGCTTTTCTGCGGTACTGTTATGATGAAGATTACTGCAAGGACTATCTGAAAAAAATTAAGATGCCAAAGTCTGACGCAGCACCGGTGCTTCCATTGTTTGAAGCTGATGTGATACATATCGACACGCTTCTCGACCGGGAGACGGAGCAGGGTCTGCGCAATTATTGTATCTTTCATCTGATGTTAGACTGCGGACTCCGGCGTCAGGAAGTGGTGCACCTGCAGGTGCATGATCTGAACGCTGCTCAAAACATTCTATCGATCAAGAAGTCAAAAGGAAATAAAAGCCGGTTTGTATTGATCCCGGACTTCCTGATCGTAGCTCTGCAGCAATACTTTGAACTTATGCATATCAGATCCGGCACAATGTTTTTGACTTTGCGTACCAGGAAGCCGATCACTTATAACACGATCAAAATGTTTTACCAGGACATGAAAGTTGAGTCCGGAATAGATCGGCTGCATGGTCATCTGCTCCGGCACACTTTCGCGATCAGCTTCCTGATCGGCGGCGGCAACCTGGAATTCTTGCGTGTTTTCATGGGTCATTTTGATTATGTATCAACAAAGACGTATGTAGAACAGGCTACGCAGCTTAAGATCCTGGGCGCACCGGTTTACAAACTGGATCCGATATTCTTCAAATTCGGTTATTGATCTATCAGCAATTCTTTAGTTCCGGGGACAAAAAAAGAACCGTCCCCGGAGCTCCTATGTCTCCAAAAACGATTCTCTCGAGTGCACCGCCAGGGGCTCGAACCCTGGACACCCTGATTAAGAGTCAGGTGCTCTACCAACTGAGCTAGCGGTGCATTTTCTTTGTCGTTGTTGTGTCTCCCGCAACGACAAGACATATGTTATCACATGATTTTAAATAATGCAAGTACTTTTTCAAAAAAAATTAAATATTTTTTTCGATTTTTTTATATAATAGGTGAAATTAGTGATTTTCGCGGGCTTCCTGACACTTTTTGCAATAGCCATAAAGCTCTAATTTGTGTCCGGTGACAGTGAAATCTCCGGTATCCTGCTCTAAATGCACATGTGCAAAGGGGCAGCTGGGCAGCGGAATCCGCTTATGACATTCCAGGCAGACCGCATAATGGGTATGTTCCCCGCGGTTCAGTTCGTATACTACGGTACCGTCTCCCATGAACGCTGTCTTCTCTACCATTCCATGTTCTTCAAATGTTGCCAGGATCCGGTAGATTGTGGATACAGCATAATCGCTGCCTTCGTGTTCTTTCTCAATACGATTGTAAATCTGCACGGCGCTGAGGGGTTCGGTCGCTTCCTCCAGCACCTGATACACGCATTTTCTCTGTTTGGTCCATTTCAATCCCTTAGGGTAGGAAATATCATTGTGTTCACATTTATGTTCTTCCATAGATATCTGTCCTTTTATATCGCGATCCGGGGCATCCGCAGTGCTGCTCAGCTCGGTAACTCCCTGCGTTCCCTCACTGGACGGGCGTCGCCCTATCAAAATTGGATCTGCCTCTTATGCCTGCAAGCAGTCAAAGAGTCAGCTCTCAATTTTGGCACTGCTTGTGCCTACAGCCAGTTTATCACAATTCCTGCTAAAACGCCAATCACATATAAAATTCCCACGATTTTCAGATTTTTCTTTTTATCCGGATTCACGCGGAACAACACCAGCAGTCCTACTCCCGCTCCTACCAGCAATCCGGACATCATGGCTCCAAGGCTGATCACACCACTGATATACAATTGCGTTATGGTCACAGATGCTGCACAGTTGGGGATCAGTCCAACCAATCCTGCCAGCACAGGTCCCAGTACGGGACGGTTCAGGATCAGTCCGGCCAGAACATCTTCTCCCACAAAATGCAGTGCTGTGTTCAGAACAAATCCAATGACTATAATGAAAAAGGTAATGTGAAGCGTATGCTTTACCGCAGATAGAAAAATGCCATCCTTTTCACAATGGCAGTTCTCATGCTCACAGATTTCATGAATGTGCTCTTCCTCTTCATGATCATTTTCCTCATGCCCGTGAACATGGTCATGAGGATGCATCTTCCTCTCCCGGACCAACAGATCGATCACAAATCCGGCTACCGCACCAATGGCCGCTTTCGCTCCCAGCACACCCAGTACAAAGCGGATATCCATTTTCTCCGAAATCAGGATCGGCAGCATCTCATCAGAAGTGGACAGATAAATGGCTATCAGTGTTCCCAGGGTGATCACCCTGCCTGCATATAAGTTGGATGCCGCTGCTGAGAATCCACACTGAGGCAGCACACCTGCCACGCCACCGATCAACGGTCCCATTTTACCTGCTTTTCGCACCATATGTGTGGTCTTCTCGCCAGCCTTATGCTCCAGATATTCCATAGCCAGATAGGTCAGGAACAAAAATGGCACCAGCTTTATACTATCTATTAAAGTATCTAAAATAACTTCCGACATGACTCTTACCTTTCCATACTTTCTTTATCAAATGAATACTTAATCATATATTTGTTCTAAATGCAAATGAGTTGCATTTGCATTTAGAACTATAACACATTTTTTCATATTGTCAATATTTTAATTATAAAAAATGCGCTATGCTATGATAAGCTACGAAAAGCAAGAGAATGCCCATCCGGGCAAAAGCCAGCCGGTATACCGTCTTATAGTACTCCCGGATCACTTCCATCAATCTTTGATCAATCCTTTTTTCTTCCATGCTCCGCTCCGCCAGCGCAGCAGCATGCCGACCGCACGGCAGCATTCATCTGCTGTCAGACCGATATAAGCACCCACTACTGCCAGATGCAGCTGTATCCCCAACAGATACGTTCCTCCCGCTGCACACAAAAACATGAAAACAGCTCCGAGGATCACCGGAAATACAGCATCTCCACTGGTTTTCAGAGCATTCCCGTATACCAGATTTGTGACTCGTCCGGCTTCCAGGGCAATATCAATAAACATCAGCTTCTGCACTAGTTCTACCATACTCTTATCCTGCGTGAAAAAAGAGATCAGGACCGGGGCACTGACTGCAAACAGAAATTCTGTTCCCATCGCCAGTACCGCTCCGATCGCCGCAGATTTTTTAGTCTGCTTATCACATATTTCATATTTTCCCGCACCCATGTACCATCCGGTCATAATGGCATTCGCCTGGGCAAGTGCACTTCCCACACAGAAGGATAAATTCGTGATCTGTGCTGTATAGGAGCGGGCAGCCACATTGATTCCTTCTGTATCCATCTGGTTCAGAAAACGGATCACCAGTGTCATCGCTATATTATAAATAATATTCTCCAAAGCGGAAGGTAATCCGATCCGGATGATCTTCCGCAAAATCTCTCCGGAATTTACTCTCTCCGAATATTTTTTTGCAGGGATCAGCCGCCGTACAAAGATCACTATCAATATCAGATTCACTACTTTGGAGATCACTGTTGCGGATGCGACCCCCTGCACACCGAGGTGGAAACGAAACAGAAACACGGCATTTAATATAAAATTCAAAATATTACCTGTCACAGTTGCGATCAGAGGCTGTTTCGTATATCCAAACGCACGCAGATATCCTGCCAGTATGGGAATCATTGCGTTCAGTATACTTCCGCCTCCTACGATCCGCAGATATTGTACAGCAGGGTCCTTCAATGCCGGTGCAATACCTACCACATACAGAATCCCATCGGAACAGAAAAACAAAAACACAGACATCACAACACCCAGGATCCCATTAAACCATAATCCCAGAGTCTTCGCCTGACAGGCGATCCCCGGTCTGCCCGCACCGATATTCTGTGTCATCACAGCCAGCATTCCCATAGAAACTACCGAATACATAATAATAAATACACCAATATAAGTATTTGCTGTTCCGACTGCTCCGACTGCCTGATCTCCCACAGAAGAAAGCATTAAAGTATCCACCATTCCGGACAACATGTAAAAGATCGTCTCCAGACACAGTGGTACAAATAATTGAAATAATGACTTATTCTGTCCTTCCATCGTAGGTTTTATATCCTTTCTGCGGTTCCTATAAATTTGCATCTTCATTTTGCAACTATTCAGAATACTATTCCGAATAGTCCCTTGAATTTTTACATATTACTACTTTATCTTTCCTAAAACTTGCATTTTTACCACAGAAAATTGACTTATTTCTACTTTTATAGTAATCTGACCATAATATCCTCTACTCCACTTCACAGAAAGGTCTGCCTATGTATCCTGAATTAAGAGAAGAACGCATTCACGGAACAAAAGAATTTCCTTTCAGCTGTTATCACCTGCATGATATGCCTGCTTTTTTTCAGATTCCTGTCCACTGGCATCCGGAGGTCGAGATCATATATGTCCGCTCCGGCTCTCTTAATGTCATCATTGAAGGGGAAGAATACGAAGCGGCCGGCGGCTCCGTATTCTTTGTGAATCCCGGTGAGCTTCATTTTATGGGTTCCGCAATTCCGGGCGTAGACTATCATACCCTGTTGTTTCCACTGGAATTTATTTCCTTTCAGACGGACGATCTGTTGGAAACGGAGTTTCTCCTTCCCCTGCGTAACCATGAATTGCTTTTGCATCATAATCTTTCCCACGAAAAAAGCTGTCCTGACATCATTTCTCTCATCCGTGAGATCCTGTCTGTCAGACAGCTTCCAAATACTTTGAGCGGGCATTTCCGATTACGTATTTTATTGTTGTCACTTCTGCAAAAAATCGCTGCCTGCGGAACCATTAACCCGATGGGCTCCAAAAGGAACGATCCAATGCAGCGTGAGATACTGACTTATCTGCAGTATAACTACACGGACCCCCTTCGGTTGGAAACCCTGGCAGAGCAATTTCATTTATCCGAGAAATATTTGTCCCGCTATTTTAAGCAGCATTTTCATCTGACTCTGACGCAATACCTGATGCATCTGAGACTGACCCATGCCTGCCATCTGTTAGAGAGTACCTCTCTGCCGGTTACAGAGGTTGCCCTGCAGTCCGGCTTTTCTAATGTAAGTCATTTTATCCGTAGCTTTCACGCTTCTTTTCGGATGTCGCCGCTGCAATACCGCAAGAAACGGGATCAGTCCTTCACATAAATTCTGATATTGGCCGGTGTTACCGGATAGGTTCCGGTGTCAATGGTTTTGGGTATACTCTGTCCTTCAAATACTGCCTCTATTTTTTCCAGTGTCATGGATCCCCAGCTCTCCGGACGCTGCGCAATTGCAGCATCTACATAGCCGGCCTTCATGAATTCTCCAACTTCATCCGTGAAGTCCACTGTTACCAGTTTTACCTTCTTCCCTTTGGACTTAAGATATCTGGCAAAAGCCAATCCCCATCCTACATTTGTAGCGCACAGTACAGAGATATCCGGATGCTCCGTAAGAAGCCGGTCAGTTAATTTTGTTGCTTCTTCAGCAGTAGGTTCTCCCGGACCGGTCATATCATAATAAGGAATTCTGTTTTCTTTCAGAACATCTACAACACCGTGGTATCTGTCCTCTACAGTCTCAATGAGGTTATCCTTCCACTTGATAATGCCAACGGCACCGTCGGCTCCCAAGGCTTCTCTCACAGCCTCTCCGGTACTCCGTCCGCACTGATAACTGTCAGTTCCGATGAGTGTGCGATAGGGAACACTATCAAATGCAGACAGGATGAAAATCACCTCCACACCCTTCTCTGCCATCTTCTGCAGCAATTTTTCCACTCTGAGATCCGCAATGGGTGAGATACAGATTCCATCATAACGCTCCTCCAACACCTTTTTCAGAAAATGCACCATTTCCAGAGTTCCTGCTTCTCCTCTTCCCTTAGGTGCAAATACCGTAATATCAAAATTCAGAATTTTGGCAGTGCGATAGGCCTGTTTCGTCGCCGGATACCAGAAAGGATCATCCAGATCCCATACCATGGCAATTTTCCTGCGCTGTACCGGTGCATAATCCACCGGTATATTAGCCAGGATTTCATTCAGCTGATTTAATTCGCTGTTCAATCGTTCGGATACATGCCCCATAAGGCTGGCATTCTGCTTCTGTTCTGCAGTAATTCCCGCCACGTTTTCCGAGGATGCCGATGCCTGACTGGAGATTGTTGCAATAGATTCCATGACTTCCAGTAGCTCTTCCTTCTTCCCATTGACTTCATCCATACGTTCTGTGAAAAAAAACTGCGCTTCTGCCAGTTCTTTCACACTGTGATTTATATTTTCAAAGGAAGAAATTGTATCCCCTACCGCGGTTTTCTGTGCTTCAAAAGCTGCATCGGATTCCTCCATGATCTCTTTCAGTTTTGTTAACGAACCTATAATCTCCTGAATGGATGCATTGATACTCTGACTTGCCTTATGACATTCCTCCGACAATTTTCGTACTTCATATGCCACATGAGCAAATCCTCTTCCGGCTTCCCCGGCTCTGGCAGCCTCGATGGATGCATTTAAAGACAGCAGATTCGTCTGCTTGGCAATACTATAGAGAACACTTGTGACAGATTCAATCTTTGCATTTTTATCCAGAAGCGTACGAATCTCTTCTGTGATCGTATCCATGGAACCTTTGAGTTTTTCCTGTGTTTTCCCCAGATGTTCCACTCTTTGTCTGCCAAGATCACTCTGTTGCTGCATCTGCTGAACCTGTGTCTGCATAGTTGCAGTCTCCTGATCCATATCCGTGATCTTCGCTGTGAATTCCTCGGCTATTTTCCGGCATTGCAATACATCTCTTTCCTGCCTTGAGGCACCTTCCGCAAGCACCTGTATGCCATGTCCCACCTTATCGGAGGACTCTGTCAGCCCCTCTGCCGCACCTTCAAATTGTTCGGATACCAATCCCAGATTATTGACAGTCTGTTTCAAGGATTGTAGCTGTTCCTTATATGATTCTTCTGTTTGTCCGCTGCTTACCGCTCTTTTGTTCCATAAAGGCATAGATTATCCCTCCAATGCTCTTCTCGCCAGTTCCAGGCATCCCATGATGCCCTGATCATCATGCAGTGACGCAGGTACTACATAATGCTCCGGATCCTCCAGTTCTTCTGTTATCACATAGCCATTGATATAGGTAATCAGCTTTTTGCGTATTAATGGGAATAGTTGCTCCTGATGCATGACACCGCCTCCGAGAATGATCATTTCCGGAGAAAGTACCATCACATAATTTGTCAATGCCTGCGCAAGGTAGTCTGCCTCCAGATCCCATACTTCCGGACAATCTGCCAGTTCCACTGCTTTTTTGCCCCATCTGGCTTCTATGGCAGGACCAGCCGCCATTCCTTCCAGACAATGATCCTTGTGATAGGGGCATTTTCCTTCATAATGGTCTGTATCCCGTTTTGTGATGAGGATATGTCCTGCCTCAGGATGAAGCATACCGTGCAGCAGCTTCCCGTCAATATACACGCCTGCTCCGATTCCGGTTCCCACGGTCAAATACATGACGCAATGTTTCCCTTTTGCCTGCCCGAAAGTAACCTCACCCAGTACTGAACCATTTACATCGGTATCAAATCCCATAGGACATTTTAACGCTGCTTTCATGCTTCCCAAAAAATCAAAGTTTGTCCATGCAAGTTTAGATGTGGTAGTAATATATCCATATTTTTCCGATGCTGGATCCAGTTCCACCGGTCCAAAACTTGCAATTCCCAATGCGTCTATCTGCTTGTCCTGAAAATATGCGATCAATTTCGGAATGGTCTCTTCCGGCGTCGTTGTAGCTATAGATACCTGCTCATAGATCTTTCCTGTTTCATCTCCGATGGCACAGACCATTTTTGTTCCGCCCGCTTCTAATGCTCCCAATTTCATAGTGATTCCTTCTTTCTTTTTATTTTTTATCTTCCGATCTATTCCCATAGGTTTTCTGATATAAATGCAGCCAGGGTGTATGCTCTGGCAATCTGGAGAAATCCTTTTGATCATAGATTTCCTGAATCTGTCCATTCCGTATCCGGATCAGACGGTCAGCCAGAGCCAGAGAATCGGCAAGATTCACCGCCAGGATCACCACTGCAATATTTTTTTTCAAAAACCGTTCCATCAGCTCCCAGATATGACTGCGCACGGACACTTCCGCATTTTTAAACGGCTGTACGCACAACACGACCTGCGGATGCTGCATCAGAATTCTCGTATATACCAGATCATACTTCTGCTGCCTGGTCAGGTTCCACACCGGAGTGTCAAATACGTCCTCCCCCAACAGATCTTTTTGTTCCTCCTGGATACTTCTCCGGATTCCAGACTGATTCCACACACCCCGGATTCGATGATCCATGGTAAAACATAGGTTATCAAAATAACTCATATGAGGAAACAGCATAGTCTCTGTGGGTAGCTCCTGGATTACCGCAATATCTCTGTTTTTCTCACTTTTTTGTGTCCCTTTCGTCAGATAAAAGCTTCCTTTCTCTGGAATCTCTCCTTGAAACAGCTCCACAAAATCAGCAATGCAACGATTATCCAGATCCTGCAATACAACGCATTCTCCCTGCCCGACCCGAATCGTAATATCTTTCAGATTACCATATTGTATCTTATCCATGATCAATACGGTCTGTCTGTCTGTATCTGCTTCCTGTCGTCTATGTTGAGATCTCACCCACCTGTCATATTCCTCCACACTCTGTAGCGGAAATGTATCAGGAATCGGATCACCTCTCTGAAACGTTTTGATGATCTGCCCGTTTACCATTAATGCCATACGATCACACAGATAGGTTGCTTCTTCAAAATGAGCCGTGATGTAAATGAAAGAAATTCCTCTTTCTGCGTACAGTCGTATGATCCTGTGCAATTCCTCCAGTTCGCTCTCGCTAATAAAAGTACTGACATTTTCCAATACGATCAGCTGACTTCCTGCCACCACCGCTTTCAAAACTTCTGTCACAAACTTTTGAAATATTGTCAGTTCGCTGACATAAGCCCCCGCCGGGATATTGATCCCGATTTCATCCAGAAAAGGCTGCAGCAGTCGTTCCAACATTCCCGGATGAATCAGATACTTATGAAATCCTCTCCGCAGGACAAAAATATTGTCTACCACGGTTAGATCCTCCGCCAGACTGCTTTTGTTGCGGATGATACTGATCCTGTTCGTCCGGTTATGCGACCTCTGCCACTGATTGACCAATTGCTCACGATAATATACATATCCGTAGTGAAGCGGCATATTTTGTTGCAACAGTTTGAGAAAAGCATCCATTCCATAACGATTGACCGGGATCAGACCGAATACCTCTCCCTTTCGTACCGTTATATTAAAATTATCCAGGAGAATTCTTCCCTGTTCCTTGTAGGTCACCTTCTCCATGCGCAGCACTTCCCTGATCAACAGTAGTTTTCCTGCCTTTCTTCCATATGAATCAGATTACGATCACTGTAGATTACAGGAATTCTTATCTTCACATCCGTGCCAATCTCCGGCATAGAATACACATGAATTCCATATTCTTCTCCAAATAGTAAATGGATACGGTTATTGACATTTACCAGTGCGATCCCGCCTTTTGTCTCGGATTCTCCCGTTGCGAGAATACCTCCGCTTTTTTGCAATCTTTCATTGATATCCGCTACTTTGCGTTCTTCCATGCCGTTGCCGTCATCCGAGATACACAGAAGCAGACAACTTTCCGTCATTTCCAGTAGGATCCGGATATGTCCCGTTCCCAGTTTGCACTCTGTCCCATGAATGATACTATTTTCCAGGATCGGCTGCAAGGTCAGTTTGGGGATACGACAGCTGTAAATCGCTGCTTTTTCCTCGGGATCACATTCAACGGAAAGCTGCAGTCTGTCGCCGAAACGATACTGCTGAATTTTAAAATAAGTCATACAGTTCTGCAATTCTTCTTCCACTGACACCAGATTTTCTACTTTGCTGATGGTATAGCGGAAAAAAGTGGCCAATGCCTCTGTCATATCTGCGACACTTACCAGTCCTGCAATCAGTGCCTCACTACGGATGCTCTCCAATGTATTATATAAAAAGTGGGGATTGATCTGATTTTGTAATGCCAGATACTGTGCCTGTCTCTTATTCAGGTTCAGCATCTCCTGTGACTGCATCAGATACTGCATTTTGCTGACCAGACTCTCCAGCTCCGGAGAAATGTGGATCCCATCTTCTCCCACCAGATTGCTGGTGGTATAACCGTCCAGAAATAATTCTATCCGCTTCTCGATACGCCGGTAAGGCAGCCATATCTCCACTACAGCATAGCAGATACCAAGCACCAACAGGCACCCTCCAAAGATCACCGGGAACCAGCCTGCCCCATTCCCCCTGATTTTTTCATAGATAAGATATCCCAAGAGCGCAGCCAGAAACAACACCATAAAACTCCACGCACACAATGTCCGAAAGTTCAGATAATGCATTTTTCCCTGCTTCATACGCTCTCCTCTCAACCGTACAGCTTCCGGTACTCTGCCGGATTTACGCCGGCAATCTTATGAAAAGTCTGGGTAAAATGCTTTCTGTCATTATATCCTACCCGCTCACAGATCTCGGTCACAGACAATCCTGTTTCTCTCAACAGCGTTTTAGCCTCATCCATTCTTACCCGCATCAGATATTTGGCAAACCCTTCTCCTGTTTCCTTCTTAAATAGGGCACTAAAATATGCTACACTGAAACCCACATGGTCACATACTTCTTCCAATGTAATATTTTCCGCATAATGTTTGTGAACATACTGCTTTGCCTGGCGGATCGGCCGGGAAGTCTCCCCCTGTCTGGCTTCCAGAGCTTCTGTCATCAGTTCTTCCTGCAGCGTTGACAGTTCATGAAACAATTCTTCCGCAGAGCCACAATGCATACACTTTTCTTCAAATATAGTGGGAGATGTAGCTCTTACACGCACAATAAAAAATCTTCCTGCTGACAGCACCGTTTCCTGAATTTCCCGTCCTCTGACATCCGGTACACTCATCACCGCATTTTTCAGTTCTTCTCCGCACTTGCTGGCTTCTGCCGGATCCAGAACTTCTATGGCATGTTCCATTTCTTTACAATATCGATCCAGAATATCCTGCATTGGTAATCCGGATGCCGGAGGTACTTCTTCCAGAAGTCTTCCCCAGCCTTCCACGATCCTCTCCCGAATCGCAAGCTCTGCTTTTCTTATGGATGCGGTCAATTGTTCCGCATCCACTGTCACACCGCCAATGGCAAGTGAAAATCTTACCGGTCCCAACATGGAACGGTTCGCTTCCAATTGTCGCAAAAATTCCAAAAGCAAAGTTCTTATTTTATCCGTATCTTCTTTTATAAAATTAAGAATACCATACCCGGAATCTTTCACATAATCAAAAAGGCAGTCATTACAGTTTTTTGACAGGCAATGATAGAACAACTCTTTCGTTTTTTCACAGATCACAGTCTGTGCTGCCTTACTCATTTGTTCCGGATCATATCCTGCTTTCACCACTATGGCCTGATAACAATCAGCTTCCGCCTTAAAATAATAGTTCTCCTGCAGCTGCACTGCGGTTGGATTATAGGCATCTTCTACAAGATCCTTCAGCAACGCATATCTGAGGCGATTTACATCGCTCTCACTGACTCTCCGCTCAGCCATTTCCATACCCTGGGCAGATTTCTTTGCATCCAGCCGCTCACCAATTTTTCGCAGTGTTTCGTTCAATTCGTCCTGTTTAATAGGTTTTAAAAGGTAATTTCCCACACCAAGGGAAAGCGCATTTCGTGCATACTCGAAATGTGCATATCCACTGATAATGATGATTTCCAGTTCCGGACATATCTTTTTTGCATTTTTTATCAGCTCCAGCCCGTCCATTCCCGGCATGCGAATATCCGTGATCAGAATGTCCGGTCTATATTGCTGCAGCATATCCAGTGCCTGTATGGCATTTTCTGCCTGTGCCGCCATCTGCATTCCCAGTTTGTCCCACTCGACCAATGCCTGGACAAGCTTGCAGATCAGCTTCTCGTCATCTACGATCATTACCTTCCACATAATTTTATCCTCATTATTAGCCTTTTTTTCCATAAATATAGATTTATTTTAGCACTCGTTTAAATGCAATTCAACAGGAATATCCCATATTTCCGGATATTCCTGTTGAATTTTTATATTTATGGAAGAGAAAAGATTTTGCTTACTGCTGTTTGGTCAGAACAGATACTCCTGTATCGGTTACAGCACCACCGAGACTTTCACCATTGATGGCTTTTACAGCTGCTTTTACACCTTCATAACCCATAACATTGGGATTCTGAGCCATGGTACACAGCAGATATCCGTCATCGATCAGACCCAGGATAGCATCAGACTTATCAAAGCCTACACCGATTACGTTATCCTTACCGGAAGCCTTGATGGCGTTACCGGCGCCGGTGGTGGAACCTTCGTTACATCCGAAGATACCTACAACGCCCTGGGTAATATAGTTCTCTGCAATACTTTGGGATTTTGCTGCATCGCCTTCGCCGTACTGAGTCTCCAGAAGTTCGAAATCAGTTCCTTCAAATGCAGAACGGAAACCTTCTTCTCTCATAACGCAGGAATCGGTTGCTGCATTTACATTGATGATACCAATGGAACCACTGGTGACACCTGCATCTGCCAATGCTTTCTTCATCTCTTCACCTGCTGTCTTACCTGCAGCATTGTTGTCGGTAGAGAAAGTAGCTTCTGCGGATACGTTCGCAGGGGAATCTACGTAAATCAGCTTAACGCCTGCATCTGATGCCTCTCTCAGTGCGGAAGAAATCGCATCGGGACCGTTTGCTGCTACGATGATAGCCTGTGCACCTGCACTGACTGCGTTGTTTACACACTCGATCTGCTGAGCATCATCCTTGGTATTGGGAGCCATAAACTGAACTGTTACACCCAGCTCTGCTGCTGCCTTCTGTGCGCCCTCATTCAGAGTTACCCAGTGCTGATCCAGAGAATCCATGGTGATCAGAGCGATCAGAGTGGTTCCTGCGTCTGTTGCAGTTGAAGCCTGCTCTGTGGTGGTGGATGCTGCCGCACTGTTCTGTGCCTCACCGGTGGCTGCGGTTCCTGCGTTGTTGCTGCTGCCACATCCGGTCAGCATTGCTGTTGTCATGCATAATGCACAAGCTACTGATAATACCTTTTTCATTTTGTAAACCCTCCTTAAAAGTGTTCATTGATTTATCTTAGCATCTTAATTGATGTCTAATTCTTAGCCGGTTTCTTCTTAAATACACCATTCCTTACAACAACATCCAGAAGTACTGCAAACACTACGATGATACCGATAACCAGTCTCTGGATACCTACCTGGGCGCCAATCATATTCAGGCCATTCTCCAGTGTCTGCCATACGGAAGCACCTGCCAGAGTTCCCAACAGCAATCCGGTTCCTCCCAAAGGAGAAATACCACCGATAACGCCTGCGGCTACCGCATACATCTCGTACATGTTACCGGCTTCCATGTTACCCATTCCGGCCTGACCGCAGAGGATCAATCCTACCACAAAAGAACAGAATGCACTGACCAGATAGGTCTTGGTGGTGGTCTTTACTACGCTGACGCCGGACAGCTTTGCTGCATCCACATTGGAACCGATGGCATAAATATGTCTGCCGGTACGTGTTTTGGACAGCAGAAAGAAGAATACGATAAAGATAATAATTGCAATCCAGAAAGTATTGTAAACGCCCAATGTTTTACCATAGTAGAAAACATTCTGGAAAGTCTCTCCGGCATCTTTGCCGACACCGGATGCGATGGCATCCGTATTACGGTTGCCGTTTACCATGTAAGCAACACCTCTTGCTACAAACATGGTTCCCAGAGTAGCAATGAAGGGAGGCAGTTTCCACTTACCTACCAGAATACCATTCAGTACCCCGATGATCATGCAACATACAAAAGTAATCAGGATAGCTACTACAGGGTTCACACCCATGGTCATCAGTGTTGCTGCGATCATGGCACTCATACCTACCACAGATCCAATGGACAGATCGATATTACCGGTGATCAGCACATAACTCTGACCAATACCAATGATCAGATACTTTGACATGGATCGTAACAGGTTCATTACATTCTGACCGGAAAATACGGCCGGATTTATAATACCAAAAGCGATATAGATGATGATCAGACCGGCAAAAGCGGTAAGGGCTCCTCCCATTCCTCTGATCGCAAAAATTCTTTTCAACGGACTTTGCTTTTTCATAATGATATTTTCACCTTTCTTATGGTTATAATTTAAGCGTTAGCTGCGATCTTCTTCTCGAACTGGGTTGCCAGGGTCAGGATCTCATTCTGCGTTGTGTTTCTGGCATCCAATTCCCCAGTAATCCTTCCATCACACATTACAATGATACGATCGGCTATTCCCATGACTTCCGGCATCTCCGAAGATACGAACATTACGGCAATTCCCTGTTTTTTCAGTTCGTTCATGAGGTTATAGATTTCAACCTTTGCTGCCACGTCGATTCCTCTGGTGGGTTCATCGAAGATAACGACTTTTGAATTCCGTGCCAGCCATTTTCCTACGACTACCTTTTGCTGATTACCACCAGATAAGTTACCGGCATTGATGTCCACGTTCGGTGTTTTGATCTTCAGGTTTTCTACTGCCTCGTCACACATCTGATCTTCCTTCTTGCTGCTGACTACTCCCAGTTTGTTGCAGAGAATATCCAGATTAGGTAATGCAATATTGTGCCGGATGCTCAATTTGGTACACAATCCATCCTTTTTCCGGTCTTCCGGTGCCAGTACGATTCCTGCGCGGATTGCATCATTGGGATTTGTAATTTTTAATGTTTTCCCTTCCAGAATGATCTCTCCGCTGTCCTTTGGATCCACTCCGAAGATTGCTCTTGTCGTTTCTGTTCTTCCAGCACCCATCAGTCCGGCAAAGCCCACGATCTCGCCTTCATACAATGCGAAATTGATATCCCGCACCATGCGACCTGCGTTTAATCCCTTGACTTCCAGAATCTTTTCCCCTTTTTTACACGACTCTCTCGGGAACTGTTCCTTGATCTCTCGTCCTACCATATTGGCTATAATCTGGTCCATCGTGGTATCTTTGAAATTCATGGAAGTAATATACTGTCCGTCTCTCATGATGGTCACACGGTCTACAATATGCTGAAGCTCTTCCAGTCTGTGGGATATGTATACAATACCGCATCCCTTGGATCGCAGATCCTTAATAATGCGGAACAGATCATCTATTTCCTTTGCTGTCAGTGCGGATGTGGGTTCATCCATGATCAGGATTCTCGCATTGACCGACAATGCTTTGGCAATTTCGACCATCTGCTGTTTGGATACCGGCAGTTCTCCCACGACCTGCTTCGGGTCAATATCGATTTTCAGATCATTTAATATCCGGGAGGCTTCCGCTTCCATATCACCGTTTGCCAATACAATACCTTTTGTCTTCTCCCTGCCTAAGAACATGTTCTCTGCTACGGACAGGTGCTTACACATATTCAGTTCCTGATGGATAATAGCAACTCCGGCTTCCTGTGCCTGTTTCGGTGTCAGATCCCCATACTCCTTGCCAAAGATTTCCAGGCTTCCACTGTCTCTGGTATACACACCGCTCAGAATCTTCATCAGCGTACTCTTGCCGGCGCCATTCTCTCCCAACAGGGCCATGACTTCTCCGGATCGCAATTCAAACTGTACATGATCCAGTGCTTTTACTCCCGGGAAGCTTTTGCATATATCCTTCATGGATACTATGACTTCTTTTTCACTCATACCTTCTCTTCGTCCTTCCCTTCCATTAATAAATAGGCTAATTTTAGCTGTTTTTTGCGTTCCCCTTAACTTTATGTTAACAGTATAGCAAAAGCCCCCTTCAAAGATAAGGGGACTATCTTTCTTATTGAAGGGGGTTTTTTATGCACTATGAATATGAAATTCTAAATTACACCTTTGTACCTATACAAGTTTACGATTCTGTTTTTGTTTCTCTTCTTTTTATATCGGCAGTTTGTATACCAGTTTTTCTTTCCAGCTCTTCCATCATGACATTGCTGTTACGAAAGACACATAAAATCACTCCCACCATCAGGGAATTGGCCAGACAGTTCCCCAGCCCATAAGCCAGAAATGGAATGGATATGGTGTAGTAAATGCCAAATCCAAAATTCACCAGAACCGCATTGACGATCCGAAGCATGATGCTCAGACTGCACACACTGCCCAACAGCAATGCCGCACGATTACTCTGACGCAGAGCGACACGGAGTGCATAAAGCGCAAAAGCAAACAGTGCCACGATCACCAATACTCCCACAATGATACCAAACCACAGGAAAATGCTGTGAATAATGTAGGTTGTACAGCTCTCCTGTGACAGGGACCATGTCCCGTTATTTTGATCTGAGGTAAAAAGTAATGCCTCACTGATCTTTCCCCCACCCAACAATGAAAAGCCATGCTGTTCCTGCTGAATATTGCTGGCAATATAACCGGTCTCCCCTTTTCCCATCCGGTAAACCATCCGCCGCCAAATAGAGTAATCTCTTTTTTCCCGGCAGAATGCCCCGTTTGATGGCAAGGAACAAAATTACGATAGATAACAAGAAAGCTTCCATCATACCGGCAGAGCAGGTAATATCCTGCGATAACAGCAGCACCGCTGCCAGATACACCGCATCCAGAATCAGGATTACCTTCCAGCTTAAGGTTCGCATGCGATACAAAAGCAAGGCATACAGAACCGGAAGAAACATCCACAGCAGATAGACAGCTTCGTATCTGTCATGATAACTGCCACTCCACATATGTGTCCCCAGCATACTGCCTGCCAGCCCTGCAGCTATAAAAAGCGCCGTCAGCCCATAGCTGAAACGTACCAATTTCATATAGTTTCCATAGAGAAGTCCGAGAATCAGCAACAGTCCGATTCCGTTATACAGGATCGTATTACGCAGATAATTTTCCGCTCCCACCGTCTCCATATGGGAAAACAAGATTCCCTGCATGACAATTCCCACCAGTGTCAGTATCACCGTGATGCCAAACAACACTGTCGGAAACTTCGGCCTGTGGATCCGGTTCAATTCCCTGCCGGTCTGCAGCGGATCCCCCATCTGGCGTACCGCTTCCTGTGCGGCTGCCAGGGGTGTCATTCCCTCCCGGTGGTAGTCCTCCGTCTGTTCCTCAATGTGATTGCCAATCTCCCTGCGGATTGCGCATCTGGCATGGGGATTCTCGATCTGTTCTCCTATGGCATCCAGATAATCCCGGATGCTTCCGGCATTCCGCCAATCCGTATTCTCTTCCGCCGCCGGTTGTTCTGCCTCCTCATGCGCTGCCAGCACTACCCTTTTTTCTTCCTTTCCCATAATCAGCACCCTCTCTGAAGACTCAACACTCCGGAAACTGCAGTCTGGTATTCCTGCCATTCCTTCTTCTTTTCTTCCGCATGCTTTTTTCCTGCAGGAGTCAGCTGGTAGTATTTTCTCGTCTTGCCGGAAGTATTGTCCTCGTAAGACACCACATCTCCACGGCTCTCCAGCGAGTGCAGCAGAGGATACAGTGTCCCGGCCTTTAGTTCGAAGACATTGTTAGATCTCTCTCGCAGTGCCTCAATCATCTCATAGCCATACATGTCCTTGGTCTCCAATAGACGCAGGATCATCATTGCCATACTTCCCTGTACCAGATTCCTATCGATTGCCATATGTATACGCTCCTCTCTATATGGGCTTTCTACACACAATATATATCGTCAGTCTATATATGCCAAGGAAATTATTCTCACTTCTCTTTTGTGCTTTCTTTCGCACGGTATCGTATGCTATACTGTTCCCAGATATTTTCTTGATCATTTCTACAAAACCCAACATTATATAAAATAAAGGAGGTATACAATGAAAAAAATATGGATCGTCGGTTCCCTCGGTCACATGGGGCAGGCGTTGATCAGGTTGTTAGACATGATGGAATATGAATTATACGAGACCGACAAGGACGAGCTGGATATCACGGATGAACATGCAGTTTCCCTGTTCATGCACCGCAATCGTCCCGATGTCGTCATCAACTGTGCAGGATATCATCCTTCTGCCGGTGCAGCGCAGTCGGAGACAGATATGGCTTACAAGGTAAACGCCGTAGGTGCGAGAAATCTGGCGCAGTCTGCGGAGAGCATTCAGGCAAAACTCATACAGATCTCTACGGATGATGTATTTTCCAGCGCATCCGACACACCCTATAATGAGTTCGATGATGTAAATCCCGTAGGACTGTTTGCAAAATCCAAATATGCCGGAGAGAAATTCGTCATCCAGCTGATGACCCGCTATGTCATTATCCGCAGTTCCTGGATCTATGGCATCGGCAAAGACTTTTTGAATGAAGTACTCGAAGCTGCTGCGGACCCTCAGGTATCCACAATGGAATTGCTAAACAACGACCGTGCGGTACCTACCTCCGCTGCAGAGCTTGCCCGGGTGGTAAAATTTTTCATCGACAACGACCATTACGGTATCTATCACGCCGTATGCGGCGGCGGTTCCTGCACACGCCTGGAATTCGCGAAAGAGATCCTGCGTCTTGCCGGAAAAGAGGACCGGCTTACCGTCACCGTAAAAGACGGCACCCCGGAGAAATATTCCGTACTGGATAATATGATGCTGCGTCTCACCGGCATCGAAGAACCCAGTGGCTGGAGAGAGACACTGGCTTCCTACATGAAAGAAACCGGAGGACTGGAATAGTGGAAAAACACGAAAAAGAAAAGAAAAAACTCGGGCTGTCCACCAAAATCTTTATCGCCCTTTTAACCGGTGCGGTATGTGGTGTGCTGATCCATTATTATATGCCGGAAGGGTACTTTAGAGATACGATTCTGATCAACGGTATTCTCTATGTACTGGGCAACGGTTTTATCCGCCTGATGCAGATGCTGGTGGTTCCTCTGGTATTCTGTTCCCTCGTCTGCGGCGCCATGGCCATTGGTGATACGAAAACATTGGGAACTGTGGGTGTGAAAACGATCCTGTTCTACCTGTGCACCACTGCTTTGGCGATCTGCGTGGCACTGGGCATTGCCAGTCTGATCAATCCCGGCGTTGGTTTAAATATTGCGTTGCCGGAGGATGCCACCGAAGTCGCGACCACCCAGGTAGATTTTGCGGAGACGTTGTTGAATATTATTCCGAAAAATATTTTTACCTCTCTGTCCGCCGGAGATATGCTGCCGATCATCTTCTTTGCTTTATTTGTTGGCATTCTTCTGGCTGCCATGGGCAACCGGGTCTCCACTGTAGCGAACTTTTTCAGTCAGTTCAATGACATTATGATGGAAATGACGATTGCAGTCATGAAAGCTGCCCCTGTCGGTGTCTTCTGCCTGATCGCCAAGACCTTCGCAGGCATCGGCTTCGACGCTTTTGTGCCTATGCTGAAATATATGGGAAGTGTCATTCTGGCGCTGGCAGTACAGTGTTTCGTGGTATATCAGGTCATGCTGTTTGCCTTCACCCGCTTGAATCCTTTTAAGTTCATTAAAAAGTTCTTCCCGGTTATGACCTTTGCCTTCTCCACTTCCACCAGTAATGCGACGATCCCTCTGTCTATCGACACTCTGTATAAAAAAATCGGTGTCTCCAAACAGATTTCGTCCTTTACGATTCCTCTGGGTGCCACCATTAACATGGACGGTACTTCCATTATGCAGGGCGTAGCAGTTGTTTTCATAGCACAGGCTTACGGTATTCCTCTGACCCCGGCTGCCATTGCTACCGTCATTGCCACCGCGACGATCGCTTCCATCGGCACTGCCGGTGTCCCCAGTGTCGGTCTGGTCACCCTGTCCATGGTACTGACCTCCGTGGGACTGCCTACCGAAGGCATTGCACTGATCATGGGTATCGACCGTATCCTGGATATGCTGCGTACCGCTGTCAATATCACCGGTGATGCCGTATGTACCACTATCGTGGCTAAGCAGCAGGGTGCCTTTAACGAGAATACTTTCCGGGCAGATAACTGATCACCTGTTTACAGCTTTCCAGATGGCTGTCACCGTATAAAAAAAAGAGTGAAACATTCTGTCTTGTGCTCAAGTGCACCGTCAGAAGTTTCACTTTTTTATAGCTCGCAGCTATTCTATTTCAGTTTATTGAGTTTTGCCCGGTTGGCAATAACGATCAGCCGCATATCCTGTGTCAGAGGTTCTTCCGGATCGATATTGGTATTTACATTTTTTCCTTCGATGATCGCCACCACGTTAATGGAATATTTTTTCCGCAGATTCAGCTCGATCAGGTTCTTCCCGATCCACTGCTGTTTGACTTCCATTTCCACCATAGACACATCCTGGGACAATTCGATAATGTCCATGAAACCGGAGCTTAACAGATTTTTGGCCAGGTGGATCCCTGACTCACTCTCGGGGAATACTACACGGTCTGCTCCTACTTTCGTAAGGATCTTGCAGTTTATCTCAGTGGCGCATTTGGCGATAACGGTCTTTACGCCCAGTTCTTTACACAGCATGGTTGCCATAACACTGGCTTCCAGATGATTTGCCATGGTCACAATGACCACATCAATATTCGCAATACCGATCTGTCTCAACGCTTCCGGATCTGTAACATCTGCACATTTACAGTATGGAATCTCTGAGATTGCCGCATTGACAACTGCCTCTCTATTGTCTACCGCCACCACCTCTGCGCCGTTCTCTGCCAACTCCTTCGCCACACTTCTTCCATATCTTCCAAGTCCAAATACTGCATAGGTCTGATTGATTCCCATAGTCTCTTCCTTCCTGTTGCTTCGATCTGCTTTATCCGACGCTGATCTCTTCTGTCGGGTTCTTCACAATATTTTTGTTCTTTTTCTGCGTGCTGAATGCCACTACCAGAGATATGGGGCCGACTCTTCCCAGATACATGGTCACGATAATAATCAGTTTTCCCCAAAGATTCAGCATGGAAGTCAGGTTCCTGCTTAATCCCACAGTAGCTGTGGCACTCACTGTTTCATACACAATATCTATCACATCCGCATCTGTCACTGCAGATAAAAAAATCGCGGACAACGATGCAATGATAAAAAACATACCTACAACTGCTACCGATTTATTCACCGCCTGCTTCGGAATATTTCTCCCAAAAAGCTCCGCATCCTCCTTACTACCTATGGTGGCAAACATAGATACCAGCAGCACTGCGATCGTAACTGTCTTCATTCCTCCTGCGGTTCCCACCGGAGAGCCGCCGATCAGCATCAAAAGCACCGAAATGATCGCAGAGGTATTGGTCAGATCCTCTTGTGGAATCGTGGCAAAACCTGCGGTTCGCGTAGTTACTGCCTGGAACAGGGATGCCCAGATCCGCTGCGGCACCGTGTAATCCTGCATCGTCAGGGGATTATCGTATTCAAAAATATAAAATGCCGCCGCTCCCACTACAATAAGTATTCCTGTCACCGTGAGTGCTATTTTACTGTGCAGCGTCAGCAGTCGGAAACATTTCAGCTTCTGGCTCCGGATATTTTTCAAAACCCGCAGTACATCCCACCAGACGATATAGCCCAAACCTCCCAATATGATCAACAGCATCGTGACCAGATTGACCATGGGCTGAAATACATAGCCGCACAGACTGTCTTCCGCCATAATATCCATTCCTGCGTTGCAGAAGGCAGATACGGCATTAAAAATCGAAATCCATATGCCTCTGAGTCCGTATCCCGGCACAAATACTGTCATGTACAAAAGAGCTCCGCATCCCTCCACCACCAGAGTACCTATGAGAACCTTGCGGAGGAATTTCACGATTCCGGAGATATTATTCAGATTAAATACATCCTGCAGCATCCACCGGTTACCCAGTCCCAGTCGTCTGTGCAGTCCCATCATCACACCGTACATGACCGTAATGACTCCCAGACCTCCCAACTGGATCAGAAACAGGATCACGATCTGTCCCCAGACGCTCCAGGTGGAATATGTGGGAACCGTCACCAGACCGGTCACACATATGGATGTGGTAGCCGTAAATAAAGCATCTATATAAGGAACCGCTTCTCCGGTAGCTGAACTGATGGGTAATGCCAGCAGGAAGCTACCCACTAATATGGCACACAGAAAGCTAAGCATGATCTTCTGTGTCGTAGACAACTGTATTATTTTTTTACTGTTCATAACACACTCCATTCCGCCGATGCTTTCTCGCTCCGGTGGAATTACAAATCAAATTTCGCAGATGCAATCCGCAATGCTATGATTATAGCACACTTTTACATAAAAAACTCCTATTTGGAACAGTTTGTTGCTGTATCTATAATAGGAGTTTTCTTCTGATCTTATTTTTCTTCCCTTATACCTTAAAACGATATCCAACACCCCAGATGGTCTCGATATACTGAGGTTTTGCAGTATCTTTTTCAATCTTCTCACGGATCTTCTTGATATGCACGGTAACCGTAGCGATATCACCGATGGAATCCATATCCCAGATCTCCCGGAACAATTCTTCCTTGGTAAATACATGGTTCGGATGCTCCGCCAGGAACGTCAGCAGATCGAATTCCTTGGTCGTAAACGTCTTCTCCACACCGTCCACATAGACACGTCTTGCAGTCTTATCAATACGGATACCACGGATCTCCACGATATCATTCTGCTGCTTCTGGTTGGTTCCCACCAGTCTCTCATAACGGGCCATGTGCGCCTTCACACGGGCTACCAGTTCACTGGGGCTGAAAGGTTTGGTCATATAGTCATCCGCACCCAGCCCTAAGCCGCGGATCTTATCAATGTCGTCCTTCTTCGCAGATACCATGAGAATGGGAATATTTTTCTCCTCCCGGATCTTCTTACATACTTCGAAGCCGTCCATGCCGGGCAGCATCAGGTCCAGAATGATCAGATCATAATCGCCTGCCAGTGCAGTCTTTAGTCCCTCATCGCCGGTATTGCAGATATCGACCTTAAAATCACTGAGCTCCAAATAATCCTTCTCAAGATCTGCAATTGCTACTTCATCTTCAATAATTAAAATCTTACTCATTATTTATCCTCCATTTACAGAATGTCCTTGCATCATCGGTTATCATGCTATTTCTGTTTCATTCCTTATTGATTCCTTATTCATTACTTGGTTCCACCCTGCTGCAGTTCAATGTATTTTCTCAGGACAAAATGCATACAGGTGCCTTCACCCTCTTTGGCTGTTGCCCATACATAGCCGCCGTGATCCTCGATGATCTTCTTCACAATAGAAAGTCCGATGCCGCTGCCGCCCTGGGCGGAATTGCGGGAAGCATCCGTGCGGTAGAACCGCTCAAAAATCTTCTGCAGATCCTTCTGCGCGATTCCCTTGCCGTTGTCCTCGATCTCTACCCGGATAGCATCCACTTCGTCGAGAATACGGATATCAATGTGCCCATTGGGCTTATCCATATATTTTACGCTGTTACTGATAATATTATTGATGACCTTCTTCATCTGCTCCGGATCCGCGATGACCACGGTATCGGGAGATACCAGATTCGAATAGTTCAGCTTGATACCCCGCTGCTCCAGATCCAGTCCGACTTCTTCCACACAGTCGCCGAAATAATCCGCCACGTTGATCCGGTGGAAATTGTACGGGATCCGGTTATTGTCAATTCCGGAATAAGTGGTCAGCTCGTTGATCAGACGATCCATATCAATGGCTTTATTGTAGATGGTCTTGATGTATTTATCCATCTTCTCCGGCGTATCTGCCACACCGTCCATGATTCCTTCCACATAACCCTTAATGGCTGTGATAGGGGTCTTCAGATCATGGGAAATATTGCTGACCAGCTCTTTGTTCTGCTTCTCATGCTGGGTGTTCTCTTCCGTGGATTCCTTCAGCCGTAAACGCATGTCCTCATAATTGCGGTAGAGATCACCGATCTCACCCTTGGCATCTGTCTCCAGAACATAATCAAAGTTGCCTTCCTTGATCTTGCGCATTGCCACGTTCAATTCATTGATGGGTTCAAATACGCCCTTGTGGATCCACTGGGTCAGCATCAGGCTGGTGAAGATCAGGATCACTATGATAGCCACGAACATATCGATCAGCAGATGTCTCGAGATCAGCGAATTGACCTTCGTGACGATAAATACGCTGCCCGGTGTTCCATCCCGGAAAGTGAAATCAATCTGTTTTACATACTTCTCCAGTTCATTGTAGAAATATCCGCTGTCATCCGACAGATTCTCTTCACCGTAGGCAGGCAGTTTTTCAAAAATCTTCTGTGCGGCATCTTTATTGCCGGCATAATACATCTTATCACCTTTTCTTACAATAATGTAAGTAGACTTCCGCGATACCTCCTCATTAATATGATCCAGATATTCTTTATCTTCCAGCATGCTGCTGTCTTCCTTCACCTGGTCCAGCAGCACATAATACGCCTGATCCGTGGTGTTGGTGAATTCCCTGAAATTCTCCGACATCATGGAATAATCAATATCCGTCAGGCTGAAACCCTGAGAGTAATTCATCAGATAAATGGCAATCATCACAAACGCCATGATCGTCAGCAACAGCGGAAGTAATATAATACTTATAAATGTTACACGAAGTCTGGTTTTAAATTTCATATTACTCTTGCCTTTCAGCAACCTGCACGTGAATAATTTATATTTTATACTTTACTTTCGCTCATTATAGCATGATTCCCACCTTCTGTGTATAAAGGAAGCAGGAATATCATTAAAAAAATATAAACAAAATTTTTTCATTTTTCTGTTGACATTATTCTCGCATCATGTATAATAAGCTTATAAGAAACAGTAATCATTACTATTATCGAGAAAGGGGCTTATCATGGCACTGAAACGAAGCAGACAACGGGAAATGATCAAATCCTTTCTCATGGGACGCAAGGATCACCCTACCGCTGATGTGATCTATTCTAATCTGAAGCAGCAGGATCCGAACTTAAGTCTCGGTACCGTCTATCGTAATCTGACTCTATTGTCGGACATGGGAGAGATTTTACGACTCCGGATCGGTGACGGTGTTGACCATTTTGATGCTGATACTTCCGAACATTATCATTTCGTGTGTACGGAATGCGGAAGCGTCATTGATCTGGACATGGATAGTATTGATTCCATCATGGAGACAGCCGGAGAGAGATTTGACGGCCGGATCCGGGGACATGTCACTTATTTCTACGGCACTTGTCCTGCCTGCACCAGGGTTGCTACGGAGTCCTAGTTTTCTGAATGAAAACTGGCTTCGTTCCATAATATATTTGTGCTTATAAAGCACACGCAAAAAGAGAAAACTGAAAACAAAACATTTCATTAGAGAAAAGGAGAAAAAATTATGGCAAAGTATGTATGTCAGGTATGTGGTTATGTTTATGAAGGTGATGCGGCTCCCGCAGAGTGCCCCATCTGTCACGCTCCCGCTTCCAAGTTCACCAAGCAGGAGGAAGGCAAGACCTGGGCTGCTGAGCATGTAGTAGGTGTAGCAAAGGGTGCTCCCGAGGATATCATTGCTGATCTGCGTGCGAACTTCCAGGGCGAATGCTCTGAGGTTGGTATGTATCTGGCAATGGCAAGAGTAGCTCACAGAGAAGGTTATCCCGAGATCGGTCTGTACTGGGAGAAGGCTGCTTACGAAGAAGCTGAGCATGCTGCAAAATTCGCTGAGCTGTTAGGTGAAGTCGTAACCGATTCCACCAAGAAGAATCTGGAGATGAGAGTAGATGCCGAGAACGGTGCTACCGCAGGTAAGTTTGATCTGGCTAAGAGAGCCAAGGCTCTGAACCTGGATGCTATCCATGACACCGTTCATGAGATGGCTCGTGATGAAGCAAGACATGGCAAGGCATTTGAGGGTCTGTTAAAGAGATACTTTGGCTAAGCTACAAGCCATGCAAGGATAAAATAAAAAGTCACTGGGAGGACATTTATGTACTTCCAGTGACTTTTTATTTTAGATTTATACGGCGACAGCCGTCCATGAGCAAGTCACGCAGTGACTGCGAATGGGTTGCATGGCGTCAGCCTTAGGAGCGCGACAGCCCTTATACGGTTCCGGAGATCACAAGCGTGCTGACACCGGGGTTGATCCCCCACGCTCCCGTAACGGGATCCTGGGTGTAAGTCGCTGCGGGTACCGTAATACCTCCTGCAGTTCCGGTAAATAATCCGGTAGTCGTATCATACGTATAGTTTGTTCCCTCTGCCCATGCAGTTCCATTAAAATTCACAGTCAGATTCTCCAATACGGGATTAAAGGTATCTGTGATCACGACACCGGTAGCTGCATCTGCTGCTGTATTCCCCAAATTCTGTATCAGGAACGTATACGTCAATGTCCCATTCTCTGTGACAGGTACGGGACTGACAGACTTTGTGATCGTAAGAAGCGGTCCGCTTGCCGCATTTACTGTCTCATTCACAGTAACAGGAGTGACTCCTGCCCCGGCAATCGTCGCCGTATTCGTAATGGAAGCCTCTGCTGCCAGCGGTGCATAAGAGTTCACCTCAGCCTCATAGGTAAGTGTCACATTACCTCCCGCAGGCACAGTAATTCCTGTGATTGTCAGAGGCGGTCCTGCCGTTACAGCCGGTGTTGCCTGTAAAATTCCGTTTGCATAGTATTTTACGGTCCCCGGAATATACGTCAGAGGTGTCAGTTCTCTGGTATTAAACAAATACTCTCCCAGATTATCTGTTACTGTAATTCCGTTAAATGCTGTAGTGCCTGAGTTCACAATGCTGATCACATACGTCACATTTTCATTCTGTCCGTAGGTATCCCGCACTGCTGTCTTGGTTGCTGACAATACCTCTGTGATCTCACCCACTGCTATATTGGAGTTTGTAATCTCATTTCCATAGCGAAGCTGTGCCTGATTTGTAAATCTAGCCATATATTTTTGTATCCTTTCATTGTATTTGGATTTACTATAATATATGACTGTTTTTAAGAAAGTTGACGGATTCTGTCACTGCATTTCTTGACTTTCCTCTTCCACCTCCGTATGATGGAATCACAAGCATTCACTGGCGCTGCCCCAAAAAACATTAAGGATTCAACATGAAGAAAAAAGTATTTAACATCATCCAGATCGGTGACAAAAGTAACCGTCTGAGCCGGCTCTTTGATATTTTTATTGCTATCGTTATCTGTGCAAATATTCTGGTAACTTTTCTGCAAACCTTTGATGAGCTTGCTCTTTTATTTCCGGTGTTTCACGTGATCGAGGTTATCACTATTCTGATCTTCTGTGTGGAATATATTCTGCGGATCTGGACTGCGGACTATCTATATCCTGATAAAAGCGAGCTCCGCTCCCGGCTGCGGTTTCTGATCTCCTTCGACGGCATTATCGACCTGCTGACAATTTTACCCTTTTTCTTCCTGTCCGGCATGGTCATCTTCCGGATGCTGCGGGTGGCGAGGATCTTCCATTTGTTCCGCCTGAATGCACGGTATGATTCCTTCAATGTCATCACTACGGTATTGTATGAAAAACGCAATCAGATCATTTCCTCCGTGTTCATCGTACTGATCCTGATGCTCGCCAGCAGTCTGTGCATGTACAGCGTGGAACATGATTCCCAGCCGGAAGTATTCCGCAATGCCTTCAGCGGCATCTGGTGGAGCATGTCAACGCTGCTCACCGTAGGCTACGGAGACATCTATCCCATCACCACACTCGGCCGGATCATGGCGATCTGTATCGCCTATCTCGGTGTCGGTGCCGTGGCTATCCCCACCGGTATCATCAGTGCCGGTTTCGTGGAACAGTACCAGCGCAAAAGCAGTCTCTCTAATATTAAAGCGGCAGATATTCATGAGATTGCCGAAATCTTCGTAGATAAACGCTTTGCGGGCAAATCCGTGGAAGAAATGGAAGAGGCAGAACAGGTTACGATCTTCCTCATTCTGCGGGAGGATCTGTCCATTCTGCCTCAAAAAGATACGATGTTGAAATTAAATGACATCATTGTCATTCGTGGTGAGAATCCCTAACAATAGTGAAGACTGCCTCTTTTGCAGGGGCAGTCTTTATTATTTGTGATACTTATTTGGCTTCCACGGTTTCCGTAGTTTCTGTTGCCACTGTTTCACTTTCTGCGGTTTCAGCCTCGACATTCTCGGTCTCCGTCGCAGTTTCCGTTGTCTCGCTTTCCGTTATCGTAGTATCTGTAGCTTCGGTGCTTTCTGTCTTTTCAGCGGTCTCCTCCACCTCCACCAGATCCTCCAGTGTATAATTGAATCCGGTCACCACGTTGGTGGCCACGACATACACTTTCATTTCAGAGGGAAATGCGACGTAATACTGGCTGGTCATGGAATTCAGATTACCGACGTTAATGATCACGCTGCGATCTGCAGTCTCGTACTGAATGGTACGCTCCGGATCCGCCAGTCCGTACTGTGACATATCCGTCACATTTTCAATCACCTGATCTGCCTTTAACGGTGCCACCTTCAGGATCATAGCCTTGATACGCTCCTGGTTCAGATTAAGGGAATGATCGTCCGTATAGTACCATGTTTCATCCTTTTTTTCAAAGGCATAGGTCTCTCCCTCATATACATAGCGGAAGCTGGTAATATCATCGGAGTTCACATCCAACACCGTCTCCTGTGTATCCTCAGTAGTGGATGTCGCAGACGATGCATTTTTATTATACTGGCGGATGCCCAGGAAAGCTGCCGCCAGCACCACCAGTGCCAGCAGCATTCCGATCATCTGTCTTTGTTTCTTTTTCATATCTATAAACTCACGCCTTTCGGTACCTGCAAACTTTGAGCCGCAGGCACAAATTTGCGTGTGAAAAATTTATTTTTCACACTCTTATCTCTTCCGTCTGCGGAACCAGATCACGAATCCAGCGATCATACAGCCGATAGGCAGTATCACAGTAACCAGCAGTCCCAACAACAGAATCTGTGCGGAATCCACTACCAGATTAGAGACCTCATAGCTTTTTACCGGAATGGATACCGAGGTCTCATGATCTGCCATTCCACTGAACGTATTGGTGAACAAAGTCAGGTTCGCACCGCTGACGACAGAATTTGCATCATCCGTGAACAGCTGCTCGCAACCGTACACGATCAGTGTCGCATCCCCATCATCCAAAGTCTTTACTGCCTCAACACCTAATGCGAAGGGACCATTTACATCATTTTCACCCTGCGAGAAGTCCTGCGCATTGCTCACATCCTGTTTTGCAAATGCACTGTCGGAGGTGCTCAGGAATACATCATAAGTGATATCGCCGATGGCTGTCTCGTCGGTACTTACTTTCTCCGGGACGATGATGCCCTGAGAATACGGCAGGAACAGATATTTTCCGTAGGTACCGGAGGTATAGCTGTCAGAGCTCTGTGTCGGCAGGATATAATACGGACTTCTGTAGTAGCCGTTGGAATCATTCTCCACTACCAGTCCTTTGGCAATGCTCAGATTCATGTAGCTTAAGATAACATCTATATTGGGTGTCTCCTCATCGGTATAGCCGGTTACCAGGATGACTTTTCCACCGTTGTTCAGATAGTCGATCACCTTATCCTTATCATCGGATGAAAAATCGCTGGTAGCACCGTTAATGAACAGACAGGCCGCATCGTCGGGGATAGCATCCAGATCCATCAGATTCACAGTCTCATAATCCACATTTTCCTTGTTCAGTGCGGATGTAAAAGTGTTGCTTAAACTCAGTTCATTATGTCCTGTTGTCATATATACCTTGGGCATATCATCATTTAACACATAATCCAGCGCACTGGTGATCTGTCCTTCGCCATCATAACCGGTGGTCGTGGTGTTATAACTGTACGTCGAATAGTCAAAATCATAAGAAGACTCATAGACATCGTTGTAATCAATGACCTTGCTGCGCTTGTCGCTGACCACGATCAGGCTGTTCGTGCTGATGTTGCCGGTGGTGTACTGGGTATAGAACATCGGGTTAACGGTGGGATCCACATATTCCACGGTGATATGATCCGACAGATCATCGTATCTCTGCAAAGTCTGCCCCAGTGTGGTATCCTGATTGTCCTGATTTACCAACACATAGATTGTCACATCATCCTGCATATTTTTCACATAGTCGACGGTCTGATCTGTCAGGGAATACAGCTTCTGGCTGGTCATGTCGATAGCTGTCCAGCCGGAAGGCATCTCGCCCATGATAATATTAACGACTACTACCAGCGCTACAGCTACAGCGATCATACCGGTACTGTAAGCACTGAAGCTTAAGTTTTTCACGGACATGCTGTAACGGCGTTTCTGAATGGACTGTACCGTCAGGAACAGAACCAGTGCCGTAACGGATACATAATATACGATAGAAGATACATCCAGTGTGCCATTTAACAGGTTGGAAAATGGTGTATAAAGGTCAAAGCAACGTAGCAGCTTTGTCAACAGATTGCCGGTGCTGGAAATAATGGAGCAGATGGAATCCATCATATATCCCAGGAACAATACTAAAAAAGTAAGTACTGCTGCAATGACCTGGCTCTCCGTCAGGGAGGACAGGAACAGACCGATGGCAATGGCGGTCATCCCGAAGAGGAAATATGCCAGGATCGACAGGTAAGCCTCTCCCATAGGAACACTGCCGTACTGCGCCATGATCAGCGGGTAAAAGCAGATGATCGCTACGGGAATGGCAAATATAGTTAACAGCGCCAGGAATTTTCCCATAACGATGCCGCCTACGGACACCGGTGCCGTCAGGATCAGCTGATCCGTCTTGCTCCGCTTTTCCTCCGCCAGAATACGCATAGTCAGGATCGGCACGGTCAGCATGAATAAAAAGGTAACGCTGGATACCACATACGCAAAATAAGGATATCCGTTCATCAGGTTATAAACGCTGAAATACAGTCCCAGGAAAAACAGGGTGACTGCAATAAATAAAAATCCGATAAAGGAACGGAAATAGGATTTCAATTCTCTCTTATAAATGGCTAGCATATGATTCCGCCTCCTTTGTAGTTACAGTTTCTTTTTTCTCTTCTCCGGGCTGTGCTTCCTCTTCCGAAGCTTCTGTCTGCTGTGCGGCAGCATCTGACATTTCCGGCCTTTTTCTTTTTGAGAATAGTTTGTGCTTCTCCGGCTGTGTGGGTGCTACATCCTCGGTCAGTTCCAGGAAGATGTCTTCCAGAGACTTCTCCGCATGGGTCATCTCTAAAATAGGCAGCTTTGCATCTGCCAGTGCATAAAATACCTGCTCTCTGATATCTGCATTCTCTTTGGAGATCACTTTCAGCTTTGCAATATTTTGGGATGCCTCCGTGTTCTCTTCGATCCGGTCGATCTGTGAGATCTCCTGCAATGCACTCTTCACCGCAGCGATGCTTCCCTTTACTTCCAGATCCAGTTCCATGGAACCACTCATAAGCTTCTGCAGATTCTCCGGAGAATCACTGGCTACCAGCTTACCGTGGGCTATGATCATAATATGGTCGCAGACCGCACTGACCTCCGACAGAATATGGGAGCTGAGGATCACGGTATGATTCTCCCCCAGCTTGCGGATCAGATCACGGATCTCGATGATCTGTTTCGGATCCAGACCTACCGTGGGCTCATCCAGAATGATAACCTCAGGGTAGCCAAGGATTGCCTGCGCCAGTCCGACTCTCTGCCTGTAACCTTTTGACAGATTCCTGATCAGACGCTGCTGCATATCGGTGATCTGTGTCATTTCCATGACCTCATCAATCTGCTGCTTCCGCTCTTTTTTCGGCACTTTTTTCAGTTCTGCCACGAAATCCAGGTATTCTCTGACAGTCATGTCAACATACAGCGGCGGAAGCTCCGGCAGATAACCGATGGCACGCTTTGCCTCCTCCGGATCTTTTTGGACATCTTTGCCATCGATCGTCACAGTACCCTCCGTGGCTGCCAGATAACCCGTGATGATGTTCATGGTCGTGGATTTACCTGCGCCGTTTGGACCAAGAAAGCCGTAAATCTGTCCCTTTTCCACACGGAAAGAGAGATGATCTACGGCAATATGGTCACCATATTTTTTTGTAAGATTGCTTACTTCTATCATATTTGCCTCCCGGATATGGTGTGATACCCCCGCCTGATACCTATGGGTACCCGGAACTGATACCTACAGGTACCCAGAACTGATACCCCGAATTGCTTCGCAGCAAGCTGCTCCCACAATTCTAAAAACATTCGGAATCCGCTGATTTGCTACGCAAATCGCTACTTCCTCATGTTTTACGGGTGTAAAATTCAACCGCTTTATCATGCAAGCATGAACAGCGGTTAACCTTTACACCCTTGTATCAGTATATGTCTCAAATGTCATGAAAAGGTGAAACATTTGTGAAAAATCTGTGAAGCCCCAACCCTTAAAGCTTCGTCACGGTCAGCGAAATGCTTAAATTTCCTGCCTCCGCCGCCAGATGCAGCGGCAGCTTCGCCACAGGAATATCTTCAAAAATGAATTCCGGATCACCGGATGCGGCCGACTGGAATAAGAAAAGTACCCCCTCCACATAGAGCACCACTTTTTTCTGATTGCTGTAAATTGTCAGGGAGACCAGCCCGTTCTCCTGACGATGCAGGGTAGAAAGTACCGGATAGAGCACCGGTTCGCTGCTCCATTTTGCCTGATAATAGTAGTATCGCTCTGTCAGTGTCCTGCCGTCCGCCGCCAGGAGTGCTTGGCATGTCGTTTCTCCGGGTAATCCACGGTACACTGGGAGATTTTCCGGTCTTATCCACAGGTCCCCAGTGAGGAATCCACGCTTTCTGCACAGGCTGTAAAACGTTCTCACTTCGGAGCAGTTCACCCCCTCTGCCCCGGTCCCGGTTCCTTCCAGCCGGATCACATTTACCCCCATCCGGACCAGCCGTTCCAGATCTCTTCGTACCTGCTCCACCCTCGTCCCGGCATCACTGATCTGCGGGGGAAGCCGGTAGACTACTTCATGTGGCAGAAACTCTTTTTCATTGAGAAAGATTCCCTTTTTATCGATGACATGCACGTCATAAATTGCCAGTTCCTGCTGCCAGTACACTTCCACTGCCTCGGTTATATCCTCAGCATGATCTGATTCTTCCTGGTTCTTTATACCCCCCATATTTTCTCCATACTCCACGGTTCCGAACCTTCCCTGCGCCTTCACCAGATAGACATAGGGATCCCGCATGCCGTCCCAGAGATGCGGCCGCAACAGCAACGCCGTCATGGAATCCGCTTCTTCTGATGAGTATTCCCCATGAAAAACAAGGCGTTCGCCCTCCGCACCTTCCCAGATCTCAATCTGTAAAGCGGACAGCAAACGCCCTATCTTTTCCGGCAGGGCAAATTCCAGATAAGCCTTGCCATTTTCCAGTTTTGTTGTAATTCCAAGATCGTCTCTCATCTGCATTTCTCTTTCCTGCCTTTCGCATTCTGTTACTAAGAGTTTTTGCAGATAACATTTTATTTATGCCGGAAATCCATCTTTCCCGCACACTATTATTACATGGGACAAGACCTGCGGCCGGGCACTTCCTCTCCGGATACATAACCTGCATGAAATTCCATGTTGATGTCCCGAAGCTCCTTCTTCCCGTCGATGTATGCCTGATACATTTCCGCCAGTCCCGAAGTACAGCCATCACAGTTGGCTTCCATATATCCCAGAGACTCCGCAACGATCTGCTCCCGCTCTTCTTTTGTGGTATCCTTAATCAGATATCCTGCCATTTTCTTTTCCTCTCTTGTATTTCTTTTACAGCCAATGTATCACAGCAATCTGCCGGGTGCAAGTTTTTCTCTGCATTTAGAGTAATCGAAAATCTACGACCGAAGAATTCTCTCATAGATCTGCAAATCCTCATTCTTAAACACATTAAAGATCACATTTTTGACACTGCTGTCAGGAGTCTCCTCCAAATACTCCTGTACCGTCTGTACGGCAATCTGCGCCGCCTTGTCCTTCGGAAAGCAGAATACCCCAGTGGATATACAGCAGAACGCCACACTTTCCAGCCCATATGCCGATGCCAGTTCCAGACAGGACAAGTAACAGGACCGAAGCAATGCGCAATGTTTCTCCGTCAGCTTTCCCTGCACAATAGGACCTACGGTATGCAGGACATAACGGCAGGGCAGATTGTAGGCTTTCGTGATCTTCGCCTGTCCGGTGGGTTCCTCATGCCCCTGTTCTTCCATCATCCGGGCGCAGTCCAGTCGCAGCTGCACCCCCGCAAAGCTGTGGATGCAGTTGTCGATGCACTTATGATTCGGCACATAACATCCGGTCATTCCACTATCCCTTTTTCCTTCACAGCTTCCTGTAAATAGGCATCCTGTATCCTCAGAAATTCCTCACTGCATCGCCTGGGCGCCCGGATGTTCATCAGTCCCCGCAGAAGCTGTCTCTGTTCATCCTCCTGCATCGGAATTTCCATCGCTTCATATTCCGGCCGCTCCCGCAAAAGTGCCTGGATGAGGTATTGTCTTCGTTTTTCCTGTTCTCCCATTTTGCTTCTCCTATGCTCGTTTCTGCTCTTTTTACGCTCTCCTGTAATGAAATCATTATATCCCCCATCGCCGGGATCCGTAAAGCAGGCACAATAAAGTGCCCCGGTTACCCAAAAGATACTATTGGGACAAACATATAAACCTGCAATTGAAATATTTTTACGTTTTTGTAACAATAGGAACAGGAACCTTCGTTATGACTCATAGAAAGGCCTGGGAACAACAAATGATACATCTGATGATGATCGACGCCGAAGAAGACAAACAAAAGTTTGTGATTCTCTATGAAACCTATCGGCACCTTATGATGAAAGTAGCTCTGAATGTGCTGAAGGATACTTTTCTTGCGGAAGATGCCGTACATGAGTCGTTTATAAAAATTGCAAAAAACATGGAAAAAATAGGGGAAATCGACGCCACGGCGACGAAACGCTACCTGCTTACCATAACGAAAAATGCGACTATAGATATTTACCGGAAGCGAAACCATCAATTTCAACGGGAAATCTATGTGGATGAGCTGGAAGAATGTAATGTCCCGGTGACTTATGCGGAGACGGATGTGGATGACGGAATACTGGACATCCTTAGGTGCCTGCCCGTAAAATACCGGGATGTATTTCTCCTCAAATACTCCGGCAATATGGACAACGATGAAATCGCAAAAGTATTAAACATCACCGAAGGAACGATCCGGCAGCGATTATCCCGGGGAAAGATTATGATACAGGAAGCTTTGAATAAACGGGAGGAAAATAATGAGATCCATGGAAATAACGGATGAATGGCTCTATCAGCATATGCCTGTGGTGGACAATGCCATGATAACAGCATTAGAAAATCAGGTTGATCGGGAATATGTATTTTCAAAACGTTTTGAACAAAAAATGCAAAAAGTGATCCGCCGGGAAGCCCATCCGGTGCTGACCGGTGCACAACAGCTCCTAAAACGCATGGCAATCTTTTTCACCGGTATCGTATGTGCCGGACTGGTTCTGATGTTAAGTGTGGATGCCTATCGGGATAAGTTTTTCATGACACTAAAGACCCTGCGCGAGGATGCTACGCAGTATAACTACTCTTCCGAGGAAAAAGATGCGGTACTCACTCCCACGATACCGACCTGCATCCCGGAGGGCTATACAGAGACAGACCGAAGAGACAGTCCTCTTTTTTGTGAAATTTTCTATGAAAACAATGCCGGAGAACAGCTCATCTGGGAGCAAATGCTAATTTCCTCAAATAATGCCCTGACACTCGTATTAGACAATGAATACGATGCCGAAGAGGAACATGTCATCGGCGGTCACATTGCCACGGTATATACTTATGTGGATGGTTACGCCATGGCTTATTATGAAGCTGACAATTATGTATACGTGATCACCGCAGATCACATGACCGCCGAGGAAATGTTTCAGCTCATTGCCAGTATGGATATCTGATTGTATAATAAAATAAAAAGGAGGCAAGAACCATGATGCGAAATAAAAAATTAAGAACCGTTTTCTGCGGCATTCTGATTTTTCTGCTCGTATTTGCCTTATTTTGCCTTGGAGACTACGGGATCCGCTATTATCATACTCCCATCAAAAAGGATTATGACTATACCGGAACCGGAATGCTGGTCAGTCTGACGGAACCGGATACCTTCGAACAGGTATCGGTGGAGATCCACGGGAAAGCCTTACATTATCTCTGGGGGAATCAGGAAGACGCCATAGCGGGAAATGTCTGGATGAACGGAGAGAGGCTTTTCGTGGAAGGTGCGGATGACATGGGATTCTATGCACCTTTTATCGATGAAGAACCCTATTACTCCTGCCTGACCGAATCTGTAACAAATATCCCGGGAAATATGTTTCTTATCTCCCGGGATCTGAAAACCGTATTCTGCGGTGTACTTATGGACGGGAAAGAATTTCTGCTGATAATACCGGCAGAAAATAAATCGGATGCCGACCGTACCCTGAAATCCGGTCTGGAACAGTCCCAGCCTCTTTCCCGTTGGCTGAGTGACTATCCCTTATTCCTGTAACTGCCCATCCACAATGCGCACGATACGTTTCGCTGACTGTGCAACACCCAGGTCATGGGTGATCATGACGATGGTGTTGCCTATGTCGTTCAGTTCCCGGAACAGCTTCAGCACTTCCTTACCGCTGGTCTGATCCAGGGCGCCGGTCGGTTCATCCGCAAGCAGGATGGCCGGCTGTCCCACCAGTGCTCTGGCAATGGATACTCTCTGCTTCTGTCCACCGGACAGTTCGTTGGGCTTATGTCCGATACGATGATCCAGCCCCAGCAGTTTGATGGTATTTTTACACTTTTCTTCCGCTTCCTCGTGGGTCATGCCCCGCATCAACAGCGGCATGATGATATTCTGCATGACATTATAGGTCGGGATCAGCTGATAGTTCTGGAAAATGAACCCGATCTTCCGGTTGCGCACCATAGTTAGATCGTCCTCTTTGGTCTCATGGATCGCCATGCCGTCCAGATAATACTCCCCGCTGTCCATCACGTCCATGCAGCCGATCATATTCATCAGCGTGGTCTTACCGGAACCGGAAGGACCTAAGATCGCCACATATTCTCCTTTGTTTACCTGAAAATTAATATCTTTCAGGATCGGCAGCCGTTCCTCTCCCAGTATATAGCCTTTATTTATATTTTTCATGGTGATCATTGCGTTTTCCATCATAATTCTTACACCTTTCAATAACCTGCAAACTTTGGGCCTGTGGCACAAAGTTACGTGTGAAAAATTTATTTTTCACACTATTCCTGATTCAGAGCTTCTACAGGGATCAGTCTCGATGCCTTGTATGCCGGATAGAAGCCGAAAATGTTTCCGGTGAGGACACCGAACAGCAGCGACAATACCGCTCCCTGTACCGACAGGGACACTCTCATGTTAAACAACTGTACCAGCGGGGTGATTCCCAGAGCCACCAGCACCCCCAGGACCGCACCTACCAGACTGGTGAAGCTGGCCTCCAGTAAGAACTCCAGCAGAATATCCTTTCGGGAGCAGCCCAGTGCTTTCAGGATACCGATTTCATTGGTACGCTCCTTAATGGATACAAACAATACGTTCATAATGCCGATACCACCGACGATAAATACGATCACCGCCATGGAGATCAGCAGTAATGTCAGTGTCTCATTGGAAGCGGATGCCGCTTCCATCTTGCTTCCGGCATCACTGATGGTAAATGTGGTGTTGGGGTAGCTTTCTTTTAAAGCGCTCTCCACATCCGTCATTACGGTATCCACCTGGTTCACATCCTCTGCGATGACCGTGATGGTGGGGCTGATACCGATGCCGGTGATATACTTGATACCTGTTTCATAAGGCACATAGATTGCGGTATCCGGGCTGATACCGGATGCCACGGTTCCCATCTCGGACAACACCCCGGATACTATATAGGGGCGGCCGTCGATATAGACTGTACCGTCATAGGCATCATAGGCGCTGCCGAAGACTTCTTTTGCCACGGCAGCACCCAGAACACACACCTTTTCCTTGCTCTCGTTGTTTTCCTCTGTGAGGAAATCACCGATGGCCATTTCCAGATTGCTGATGGCAGCATAATTGTCCTCCACACCGGCAATGGTGTAATAGGAGGAAGAGGTCATATCGCCTCCCTCCACTGACGCGGTAGTTGAATAAGCGATTGTGGTTGCAGAGATTCCTGAGACGAAAGTCGCCAGATCGTCGCAGTCCTCCGAGGTCAATGTCACGGCTTCGCTCTCTTCCTCCTGTCCGAAGCCGAAGAATCCTCCAAAGCCCATGCCCCCACCGGGGCCGCCCTGAATACCGCCGGAGGAGCCGCCATGGCCTCCGCCCATATTGGTAATGGTAACGCTTCCTCCGCCGCCCGGCATATCAAAGGTAAAACCGCCGCTGTCATTACTGCTGTCACAGGAAATGTCAATGGCTCCGGCATTCAGATTCTTGAACTGTTCCGCCACTTCTTCTTTTCCGCCGGTACCGATGGCAAGCACCAGCATAATGGTAGCGGATCCCACAACGATACCGATGGAAGTCAGGATCACTTTGAATTTATTCTGTGACAGGTTCAGCCACACCAGACGCAATATTTCGGATAATCTCATATTTTACTTCTTCCCTTCCATTGATCTTGATTTCCCATAGGCTCCGCACTACTTGGTAATGCTGCTTTCGATCAATACGGTATCCCCTTCTGTAATATCTCCGGAGATTTCTACATTAGAGCCATCTGACAGTCCTGTCGTAATTTCTTTTTTCACGATGCTGCCATTCTCGGTCTTCACCTTCACATAGGTCTTGTCATCTTCTGTGATAATAGCTCTGCGTGAGACATACAGCACATCTTCCGTCTGTTCCGTAACGAAAGTCACGTCTCCTGTCATTCCCTGGAACAGTCCGGAGACATCTCCTTCCAATGTGACAGTCACGTCATAAGTTATATTTCCACTGGAATCCGAAGTGGCATCCCCGATGGATGTTACCTTTGCTGTAAAAGTGTCTTCCGGGTATGCCGTCAATGCAATATTGGCCGCCGAGCCCAGAGAGATGTCGGCCATATCGTCTTCCGCCACCGTTACCGTCATGGTCACCTCATCCATATCATACAGGGTGACCAGAGAGGTTCCGGTGCTGATCTTATCTCCTGCTTCCAGTTCCACGCCGGTGATCACACCGTTGTATCTTGCACATACTGCATTACCATCGATATAAGTACTGAACTCATTCCATTTTTCCAGTGTCTCATTATAGGTTTCCTGCTGATCGGACAGATCCTGTTCCAGATACCCCAGCGCAATATCGTAAGTCTCCTGTGCAGTATTGTAGGCCAACGACCGCAGCTGCTTTGTCTCGGCTGCTGTCAGTTTTCCCTGCTCCAGTTCCCGCTTTGCTTTGTTATATGCGGTCTCGACTGTGATCACATTTTCCCTGGCCTGTTCTACTCTCTGTTCCAGTTCCTCTTTCTGCTGCTCCAGGGAATCTGCCGTGGACTGTGCCTGTGTTGTCAGCTGTGCATAATAGACATAACTGTACGTATCATCCGCTGCATCTGTATTGTTCAGGCTGTATTCACAATTCGCCAGTACCTGTGCCGCATCCTCATAGGCTGCGGTCACTTCTTCCAACTGTGCCCGGTAATCTTCCAGGCTGCTCTTCGCCTGTTCCAATGCGCTCTCTGCGGAGTCCGCCGTGTTCTGAAGTTCCTGCATTGTGGTGTTGTATTCGGTGTCAATATAACTGCCGTAAGCAGTGCTGCTGTCATAAGTGTATTTTGCCTGCTGTTTTGACAGGGTCTGGTCGGCTTCCACCGCCTTCAGATCCGCTTTTGCTTTCTCTACGTTGGACTGTAGTTCCTCTTCCAGATCGGAGACACTGTCTTCTTCCAGCAGGTACAGGGGATCTCCCTCGGACACCTGCTGCCCCACGGAGACCACTACCTCTGCCACGGTCAGGGTAGAATCGTCACCATTGCTGCCGGAGCTGCTGCCGCCCATATTAAAGATCTGCCCAAACATGTCTAAGCCTCCCTGAGCTCCGCCGCCGGAAGCACTCATGCCGCCAAATCCACCGGAACCAGAGCTGCTGCCGGCAGTACTACCGGAGGAGCCGCCAGAGGAACTGCTGCCGGAGGTATCCGTTCTCTGTAGGGCACTCATATCCAGATCAAAGGTCTGATCCACCGTACCGATGTCCACGGAGCCGGTCTCCGTCACACCTTTGACCAATGTCCCGTATTTTACGGTGGTCTCTTTATAGATGACTTCCGTATCGGAACCACCGGAAAATCTGGTAGCACATGCCACTACGGCAATTACGCAGACACCACAGATACCTGTGGTGAGCTTGCGCCTTTTCGACCAGCTTTTCCATGATCCGATCCAGCTCATCCGATTTTTTATAGTTTCCTTGATCTTTTTCCCATTTTCATTCCGCTTCATAACTATTCCCAATCATTCCTGTCTATTTCTCAACATTTGCTCCATCCGCCTGATTTATTGTCCTCCGGGACCTCCCGGCATTCCGCCGCCGAAGCTGCCGGAACCGCTGCCTCCGGGACCACCCTGGGGCATGTCACCGCCTCCCGGCATCTGCATATCCTCCGACATCTCGAACTCCATATCACTGCCGACTGCGGTATCAGAACTGCTGCCGGAATCGGCAGTCTCCTCCGTACTCTTGACTTCTGCCTCGGAGCTGACCTTACTTGCCAGGTAGATGGTATCGCCCTCTTCCAGTCCTGACAGGATCTCAATGTCCACACCGTTGGTGATACCGGTCTCTACCTCTGCCAGTTCCCTTCCACCCAGTGCTGTCTTACGATAGACATAGGTCTTGCCGTTCTCTTCTACGATCGCCTTACGGGATACATAGAGGACATCTTCTTTTTCTTCGGTAACGAAGATCACATCTGCCGTCATGCCGCCGTAGAGCTGCTCCAGTTCACCTTCCACGCTGATCTCCACAGTGTAGCTTACCGTGTTGCTGTAATCGGAAGTAGCCGTGGTATTGATGGAGAGAATGCTTCCGGTATAGGAATCCTCCGGGTATGCCGTAAAGGTGATATCTACCGCATCTCCTACCTGCAGGTCCACGATATCCTCCTGGGTCACATCCACGGAGATTCTCATGTCATCCGACGTTGCATAGGAAAACAGAGCTCCTGTCGTCGTCAGACGGTCTCCCGCTTCGTAGCTGACCTCTGTGATCACACCATCTTCTGTGGCATACAGGATACCATCACTTCCGACAAAATCCTCAAACGCCTGTAACTGTTCTTCCCGTTTTTCTTTCGTCTCTTCCGCTTCCTGTAAGGTCTCCTTCAGATCTTCCACAGCAGCGTTGTAAGTGGTCTGGGCATTCTGCCCGGTGATCACCGCTTCCTGATAGGTCTCTTCTGTATCCAGCTTATCGATTTTTTGCTTTGCCTGTGCCGCTGCCAGCTGGTTCTGCAGATCGGTAATAGCACTTTCATTCTCCGATAAAGCATCCTCTGCCTGCGTCAACGCTGATTTTGCCTGCTGGTATTTGGATCTGGCACTGAGATAACCATTCTGGATCGTCATAAAATTCACTGTATTATCGGTTCCGGCGCCTTCATAACCTTCTTTTGCCGCTTCATAATCTTCCAATGCATCCTGATAATCTTCCTGGGCTTCTGTCAGCTTCTCCTGCAGAGAAGCTGTATTCGCCTGCTTCTGCTCCAGCTGTACCTGCAGAGATGCCACTTTGTTCGTCACGCTGGTCCCGGAAGTATTGCGGATGGATGCCGCATAGGAAGCACTGATCTTCTGGGTATCGTAGTCGGTCTGGGCTTCCAGCAGGGACAATTCATAGGTACTCTCTGCCTCCGCATAGTCTGCCTGCGCCTCCACTACCGCATTTTGCAACAGCGCCCGAACCGCCTCCACGCTGTCTTCCGTGAATTTCAGCAGTTCCTCGCCTTCGGTGACACGCTGCCCGCTGGCAGCATAGATCTCCTCTATCTTCAGATATTTCTGTACGGTATCATCGTCATCTTCCTCACTGTCATCCTCGTCATCGTCACTGACGTCCAGATTCAGATCGTAATCTATGGATTTTGTGTTGTATTCCAGAGAGCCGCTCTCAGTAACACCTACCTTTAAAGTACCACGCTCCACCGTCTCTTCTTTGTAGATCCACTGTTCTTTCTGAAGTAACGGTGCAATAAACACGGTATAGCAGGCTGCCAGGATCAGCAGAAGTAATGCGATCCCCGCCAGGATCAGTTTTTTCTGCTTTTTCGTGAGGGATTTCAGTTTATCAAAATGTGGGCCTTTTAATTTCATGACTGTGTCTGTCCTCCCTGCTGTTCATTTGCATTTTCCGTAGATTCCCCGTTGTCGGAGCCGCCTTTCGGCATGCCACCGTTTTCCGGCACTTCTCCGCTGCCCGGGACTCCTTCCGGCATGCCACCGTTTTCCGGCACTTCTCCGTTACCCGGGGCTCCTTCCGGCATCTCACCATTTTCCAGCTTTTCGCCGCCTCCGGGACCGCCCTGCGGCATCGCATCGCCGTCGGACACATCGTCAGGTCTGCCCTGCATACTCTGTCTCTGCTGTAACTGCTCGATCTCTTCCTCCGTCATGCCGAAGACTACGGTGACGGATTCGTTGGCACTTAAACTGTCCTCCTCATCTTCTACATTGATCTGTACCGTCACGCTGTAAGTGACACTGGTACGGCTGCTAGACGAGGATACCGGATCAATGGCTGTGATCACACCGGTATATCCGCTGCCTGCGGAGGACTGCACATAAGCACTGTCGCCTACAGTCAGTTTTGTAATATCCGACTGATCTACCGATACGGTGACCGTCAGCTCCTTCGGATTGCTGTAAACGAATACCACTGCATCGGAAGTCAGAGCCTGCTCCGCCCGCACCATGGTCCGCAGGATCGTACCATCCTCAGATGCATAGAAATATCCGTCCCCCACACTGCTTTCAAACAATTCCAGATTCTCCTTGGCATCTTCATAAGTACTTTCCAGAGCTGCCAGATCGGACTTAGCTTTTTCCACCGTAGTGTTATAATCGCTCTCTGCCCGTTCTGCGCCGGACAGGGAAGTCTCATAGGTCAGCTTTGCCTGCGCCTGCTGGATCTCATAATTTTCCTTCGCCTCCGTGACGGCCTGTTGGAGACTGGAAAGCTTTAACTGCAAAGTTTGTAATTCAAAAGCAGCATTAGTTAATGCATCCTCATATTTATCCTCTGCTTCCTCCAAATCTTTCAGATTTTGTTCCAGAATACTGTAAAGAGAAGCTAAAATGCTGGCGTTGGAAGTTCCGCCGCTCTGCATATTAGCGCCGGCTCCGCCACCGATCTGTACCGAACCTCCACCGCCTGTGACCTGCGACCAACTGATACCCCATTCGTCCATCTTGTCCGTCAGTGCTTTCAGGTTCTCATCATAGATTGCCTGATACTCATCCACTTTGAAATAACTCTTATAGGAACCGTCATTCACATAGGATTCATACTCTGCTATATCATCCTCGGCATCCTGTAATTCCTCTTCTGCCCTGGTCACAGCACTCTGCAGACTTGCTACGGTCTCATCATAGACTTCCTTCGCCTGCTGTCCGGTGAGGATGGCACTGTCTCTCGTATACTCCGCTGTGATCAGGTTCTGCTCATATTCGATAGCTCCGGTGCGATACGCAAGCTCCGCATCCTCCAGTGCTCTCTCCAGTTCCTTTCTCGCTTCCGCCACACTTTCTTCCGTCAGCTTCAAAATCTTATCCCCGGCAGTTACTTCTTCTCCAGACACGGCATATACTTCCTCTATCTCCAGATTGGTCGTCAGATTCTCCACATCGAAGGTCTCCTCCGTAATACCGACATTGGTAACACCTGACGCAGCAGTCATATCCTCCGTGAAGGTCAATCCCGACATATTAGCCGGCATGGAAAATTCTGATCGATTGCCGTTTCTATGTAATATCACCACTGCTGCCACCGAACCACCGCCCAGCGTGAGTACCAGTACCAGCGCAACGATGATCCATTTTTTGTTTTTCTTTTGGGAAAAAATTATCTGCTTGATCTCTTTGTTCTTCACGGCAAACCTCCGATTGCTATTCCGTCCAAATTCCATTGTTTTCTCAAGTATAGTTGGATTTTGTATTGAAAAAGTGTTCACTCTGTGAAAAATCTGTGTCCTGTAGAAGCTTTCCCCCTGCCTGCTTCTATGCAATTGCACAAATAAAGCACAAAAAGAAGGCCCTGTTAGAGGTTGCTTTCGCAAAAGTCTCTAACATGACCTTCTATCATAAGCTTACGAATTCGTGCTATCGCGCTAATATGCCCGGAAAAACAAATCACCGCTTCCGGGAGATGCAGATATCCTCCAGGTTCTGCGCGCCCTCCGGTCCGATGGGTCTGCCGCCCGTGATGATGCCCCATCCTGCACGGATCCTGATAATATCGTCGATCTGTCCCTGGGACAACAACGTCTTCTTCCCTAAGATAAAGTTGTTCATCATCAGGATCTTCGCATAATATTCCGTGGTCTCCATGCGGTAATATGCCTGCATGAGGTTATCTCCCCAGGTCAGTGCGCCATGGTTTGCTAACAGTACAGCATTGTATTCCCGGCAGTAGGGTGCCACCGCTTCCGGCACTTCCTCTGTGCCGGGCAGGGCAAAATGCACTAGCGGCACACAGCCCAAGGACAGAACCCCTTCCATCAGCACCGGTTCTTCCAGACTGATGCCCGCACAGGCAAACGCCGTCGCCGTCAGAGGATGTGCATGTACCACACCCTGTACTTTCGGGTTCTCTTTGAATACTCTGAGGTGCATCTTGATCTCGCTGGAAGGCTTGTGCGTTCCCTCCAACACATTCCCGTCCAGATCCAGCTTCACCAGCATATCCTCTGTCATAAATCCCTTAGAAACTCCCGTAGGTGTTGCCCAGATCTCATTATCTCCGACTTTACAGGAGATATTCCCGTCGTTCGCTGCCACGAAGCCGCCCTGATACATTCTGCGGCCTACCTCTAAGATCATCTGTTTTGCCTGTACATCTGATATATATTCCATACTAATCTCCATTCCGCAGACGATTCCTTCCGTCGGAGGAATCCTCCTTTTCCGTTCCGGCATGCAATAATATATTACCTTATTGCCCTTCTCCTTGTCCAGCTGATATTCCCAATAATCTTTTATGCATGCTTCCTAAACATATTCTTTCGTAACTAATTATCTTTCCCTAGGTATTGTACCACATTTCTATTCTTTTTTATGATACTAAAATACTTATGACCCGCCCCGATATGAGCATAAAAGTGGTATGATAATCCCTCGATATGCGAGTAGAGGGTAGGGTGCCATGTGCCAATGGCACATGTTTAGCACGGACCGAAGCGGAATGAAATATCTTCTCATGTCTATACAAAAAAACGTCAAAATGCTATAATTAAATTTAAATCACTTTGCCAACACATACGAAGGAAGCATAGCACTATGACACGGAAGAAAGTTAAATTTTCTCATACCAAATGGCTGCTGCCGTTATGGATACTTCTTATCGGCAGTATTGTCTTATATATGATCGCTCATGCGGTACAGCAGAACGACTCCAGGCACATCCGCACTCTTGCGGAACTAAATGCTGTAACCTACGGTGATAACATGATCGCAGATCTGAATGCCGGTATCAATATCACGGATACACTGGAGCAGCTTCTGATCAGTACGGACGGCAGAATCGACAAATTTGATATCATTGCGGACAGAATGATGGCAGATTACGTCCGGAGCATCCAAGTGGCTCCCGGGGGCATCGTAACAGATATCTATCCCGCCGAAGGCAACGAAGCAGGTAAAATAGACCTGATCCATGACAAATACCGCGGAGAGACCGTAAATTACAGCATTGCTAATGATGTGCTTATCATACATGGTCCTTTCGAGCTGGAGCAGGGAGGACACGTCCTTTCGATCCGTAATCCAGTTTTTTTACAGGATGAGAAGGGAACTCCATATTTTTGGGGCATGACTATGGTTATCATCAAGGTTCCTGATATTTTTCAGCATTCCGCTGATGCCTTAACCAATTTCGGTTATCAATACCGGCTATCGAAGACCATCTCACCTCTGACCGATGAATATACCGTGGTAGACCAGTCGGAGGAGACTCTGATGGATCCCGTCTCTTATGATTTTACTCTGGGAGGCTGTAGCTGGAAGCTGGAAGTCATGCCCACCGGTGGCTGGAAGAATGGCACACTTTTACAACTGATAGTATTATGTGGCATTGCAGTGATCCTACTACTGGTGGTTCTAACGATATCTATACTATTCGTTGACGAGCAACGCAAAAAATTTCGCAGACTCTCTCTGACGGATTCTATGACCGGTCTCTTAAATCGTAACGGATTTAATTTGCAGCTGGAGGAGTATCTGGAGGGAAACAAGCAGAAAAACTGTGTCGGTATATTACTTGACGTGGATAATTTTAAATTTATCAATGATGTCTATGGTCATACTATCGGTGATCAGGTTCTATTGCAGCTTTCACAATCCTTAGTGCAGGCTTTTCCGGATAATTCCATTATTGCCAGAAATGGCGGTGATGAGTTCTGTATTATCCTGAAGGATTGCAGTGCAGAAGAGGCTGCCCCAATGATAGACGCTTTCAGCAAGGCGTCCCGCTCTTTTTCAGCCAAAGGCGTCGAACACAATTACAGCATTTCCCTGGGCTATGCGGAATACCCCGCCAACGCAGAAAAAGTCTCTGACATTCTCCGTTATGCCGACATTGCACTCTATGAGGTAAAATTACAGGGAAAACATGGTGCTCTGGCCTACCGGCCGGATTTCCACAATTCGAAACGGACACAGCTTGGTTTTTCATTATCGGATGTTTCTGACAACCTGCCGGGTGCCTTTTTCATCTACCGGGCCGAAAAGGAGGATGAACGCATCCTGTATGCTAATCAGGAAATGCTTCAGCTGACAGGATGTACGGATCTGGATGATTTTATGCATTTTACGAAACATCAATTCCGTAATCTGGTGCATCCTGAAGATCTGACACAGGTAGAAGAAAGCATCTGGCAACAGATAGAATCCGGCATGAACGGATACAATGATTATGTCAAATACCGACTTGCTGTCAAAGATGGAACTTATAAGACGGTTCTGGATTATGGGCGTATCGTGGAGAGTGAACATTATGGCTCGGTTTTCTATGTGTTGGTAGTGGATTGCGAATTTATCAAAACACACTACGATGATTAATCATAAAAATAAAAGAATAACAAACTTTCCTCCGGGGCATACTGGTTCCGGAGGAATTTTTATATGAAAGATCAGATTAAGTCTTACTTACAACGTTTGAATCACGGAGAAGCTCTGGAAAATGTCCAGGCGGATTTCGTCCGGGAATGTAAGGATGTGGATCCTTCCGCAATTATGCAGGCCGAACAGGAGCTGCTACGGGAGGGTACTTCCATCGAAGAATTGCAGCGGCTCTGTGATGTGCATTCCGCCCTGTTCCATGGTTCCACGACAGAAGAGAAAATTACCAATGCCGAAAAAACAGCAGCCCCTTCTCTAGCTGCCCAGAAACTACACTCTAAAGACCTAAAGGACCAACGGCTCTCCGCCGCTGCCGCCCTGATCCAGATCTCCGGACATCCCCTGCAAACTTTTACGCTGGAAAATGCAGCACTGGAAAAGCTGATTGCCCGTGCGAGGCAGGCATTGGAAAATAATGGAATTTCCAATGAACTGCTTGACGAGCTGCGCCAGATTGCTATCCACTATGCCAGAAAGGGAGACTTACTTTATCCACATTTGAAGGTACAATATGGGATCAGCGGCCCCTCTGCAGTCATGTGGACAGTGGATGATGAGATCCGGGATGAACTGAATGCGCTTGCAAAACAAAAACACCAAAAAGAAACCGATGCATGGAAACAACGTTTGAATGCCGTATTAAACCGCATGGAAGAAATGATCTACAAGGAATCCAATATCCTCTTCCCCAACTGCGCACTGAATTTCTCGGAGGAGGAATGGTATCACATCTACCGGGATGCCAAAGATTATGCGGAATGCTTCGGTATCCGGGGTGACAGTTGGGAGGCTGCGGAAGCACATCTGGCTGACACTGCCTCTACGGTTGGCACCATGTCTGCGGAACATGCTTTTGCAGATGGTGAGACCAGAATCCACCTTCCCGGCGGCAGTCTGACCCTGTCACAGCTGACCGCCATGTTGAATACGATTCCTTTGGAGATTACCTTCGTGGACATCGATAATGTCAATCGTTATTTTAACGAAGGCCCCAAGGTATTCAAACGTCCCGGCATGGCATTGGACCGTGAGGTCTTCACCTGTCACCCGCCTAAAATCGAAGAACAGGTTCGCCGCATTATCGGAGAATTCCGTGCAGGGAATCTGGACCAGGTACCGGTCTGGATGGACAAGGGCGGCCGGACATTCTTAGTGACTTATTACGCTGTCCGGGATAAGCAGGAGCAATATCTTGGAACACTGGAACTGGTACAGGATATGGAATTCGCAAAAGAGCACTTCCGCTAGGGAAATGCTCTTTTTGCTTATATGCCGCCAGAAGAAAGCAAATATTTCTGTGGATGTATTGTAATTTTAAGTTGCAATATGCCGTAATTTTTTTACACCATATTACTGCAGAGAAGCTAAAATTTGGTTATACTGTAAGCATAGGAGATTACTCATTAGTGCTTTTGTGAAGGATGGTATAAGATATGCTTAAAAGGTTCACCTTGAAAAATTATAAAAACTTTAAAGATGAAATTACAATAGATTTTGAAAATATTGCAGGTTATCAGTTTAATACAGATTGTCTTTCGGATGGTGTTATTGGAAAAATGTTAATTTATGGGTGCAATGCAACTGGAAAGACGAATCTTGGAAAAGCACTTCTGAATATTACTTTAACAATGTTCGGTATAATAAGATATACAGGTAATGGAATTTTACTTAATGCAGATTCTAAAGAGGATGCGGCAACGTTTCAATATGAATTTCAGTTTGATGACACAGAATTAAGTTATAAATACTGACTCATTTCCCAAAGACCAGAACAATATAGAAGTATGATTTTTAAAAGTTTCATAATTGCTTTTAGCCCTATCCAGTACAGCTTCTTTCCACTGAGGCAATGATCCCGGAACATTATAGGACGGTTCTATTGCTCCCATTTTTTGCCATGAGCCATGACTTTCCAGATTTGTTTCCGCCATCATATAGATCCCCATCTCATCGCACATATAATAAAAAGGAATTTGATTAGGATAATGACTTGTCCTTACCGCATTAATATGATTCTTTTGAAAATATTCCAGATCTAAAAGCATTTCTTTTTCCGTAATGCATCTACCTACATGTGGTTCCCATAGTCGCTATGTGCATCCATTCGGTTTACTTGGTATATTTCTGGATCATCTAGCCATCTGATATCTGCTTTCATCTTATACCTCGCTTTATATTTGTCCATTTTCTGCATTTATCCTTTTTGATTTTTAATTATTTCAACTATCTGAATCATTCTTTCCAGACATATATCAAAAAATATTCGATAACTTTTGCAAAAATAATTTTCATATTCTCCATTCATGGCATTAAAATCCTTATTTCTTCGGCATCCTCCTTTACATATTTTATAGAATTTGCAATTTTTACAATTTTCTGCCACTATTTGAGACTGTTCCACAAATGCAATTTCTTTTCTTTTCTTATCAATTTCTTCCAAACGATTGCAGTTAAAGTTACCTAGTTTATATTCGTCTAACGCATAAAAATCACAAGGGTACACACTTCCATCTGCTTCCACAACATTCTGTGTACCACAGCTTCCTCTTTGCTCACACGATTCCGGCTGATAGCCTAAAAGAATCCCTATATAATTTTCGAACTGTCTTATATACGGTTGTTCACCCTTTTTCCAGTCCTCATACCATAAGTTGAACAATTCCGTCAAAAACATCCCGTATTGTTCAGGATTTAAAGCATATGGTGTCTTCCCTCTGTCTTCTCCCAAAGGATCCAGACATGCAATATACTGTTGATATTTCCATCCCTGTTCCTTATAATAATTATAAATTTCCGCTGCGTGACCGGCCGTTTTTTGTGTTACTACTGTGAGAATATTGTAATCCACACCATATTGATCCATAAGTTCCGCTGCCTTCTTAATCCTGTCAAATGTCGGTTCCCCTCTTCTGCCATGACGATAAAGGTCATGTATCTGCTTCGTACCATCTACCGAAAGGCCAATCAAAAAATGATTCTCCCTAAAAAATTTGCACCATTCATCATCTATCAAGTACCCATTTGTCTGCATCGCATTATTTACACGTATTCCGCACTTATTGTAATGTCTTTGATATTCCATCGCTTTTTCGTAAAACGCAATTCCACGTAAAGTCGGTTCACCACCTTGATACGCATAGCTTATCATGCCTTCCGCATGAAACATTGTTTTACGAATAACATTCTTAAGTGTCTGCTCTGTCATGAATCCATAGGATTCCCGCATCCTTTTTTTCATTTCATCGCAATAAAAGCAATAATCGCATTTCATATTGCACATTCCCGACGAGGGTTTTATCAGTACACTAATTGGTGGCATATTGTTCTCCTGTCTTTCGCCTTATACAAGTGATACAAACACTTTAATTACCCCGGCCAATACCATAACCCAGATAGGATTCATCTTTGTTTTTCGCAGTATAACTACACATATGGCAAAAATCAATACCATGACCCATTTTGTTCCAGTAAAAGTTATCGTATTGTTTCCCCAGAAGGCCGTCATAAGAATCAAAATTCCAGCTGATGCAATCATCGCCACTACTGCCGGACGAAGTGAACGCAATACTCCCTGTAGCATATCCATACTCCGGTATTTCAAGTACAATTTTGCTAACACTGTCACAATAATACAGGACGGCAAAATACATCCAAGTGTTGCTACTACTGCCCCAGGTATACCTGCAATCTTCAGTCCTACAAAGGTTGCAGAATTAACCGCAATCGGCCCCGGTGTCATCTGTGATATCGTAATAAGATCCGTAAACTCTGACATAGTCAGCCATCCATGGTCAGTGACTACCTGTCCCTGAATCAAGGGCATGGCGGCATATCCACCACCAAAGCTGAACATCCCAATCTGAATAAAGCTCCAGAATAATTGTAAATATATCATTTTCCGCTTCTCCTTTTTGAAAGAAGTGTACGTATTACACCAATTATTCCGCACGTTAGCACAATGTACACTACATTTATGCTAAACACGCATGCTGCAATAAACGCTCCCACCATAATGACCAGAGATAAAGGATCCTTTTCCTTAATAATAGGCAGCCCCATATCCACCGTAACAGAAGCTATCACTGCACCAACTCCTGCCTGCATTCCCTCCAACAACTGACTGATCAGCCAATTATTTCTGAAAGCATTATAAAATATAGATATTACTGATAAAATGACAAAAGGAGGCAGAACGGTCCCCAGAATTGCCACAAAGATCCCTGCAGCTCCTGCTAGTTTATAACCTACAACAATCGCACCATTTACCGCTATGGCTCCCGGAGAGGATTGTGCTATTGCCACCAGATCAAGCATTTCATTTTCCTCTATCCAATGATATTCGTCCACAAACTTTTTCTTCATCAGTGTAACAATGACATATCCCCCACCAAATGTAAAAGTGCTCAAATATAGCGTAGATATAAACAATTTCAATAGTACTATTTTTTTATTTTTTTCTTCCATAGACTCCTTTTTAGAAAAATCGCTTAAATCTTCCGACTTAAGCGATTTTTCTATATCTCTACTTATTTTCTTCTATTACTTCATTACCACGATCCATCAAATTCTTGATGGTGTCATCCAGAGACTGAGATCCGAGAAGATACTTATCTGTTTCCTCTGTAAGAATGTTATCAATTTCACTCTGATAATCAGGAATGTATGTTCCATAGCTGTCAACCCAATCCGGATCATCCATAATCTTGGTTAAGGTATCTGTGTCAAGCTTATCCTCAAATCCGGCAATAATCTGCTTTACACTATCAGATTTCACAGCTCCCTTTTCATTAGAAATAAACATTCCCTTAATATCTACACCTTCCGTTGTCCAGAACCGTAAGAAATCATATGCTTCCTTGGGATGCTCGGATGTCTTTGCAATAGAAAAGATATTTCCACCTGCTTCATTATAATGTTCACCATCTTTGTCCCATAAAGGCTGGCGTGCAAATGTAGTTACGAAATCATGTGCATATTTTTCATTTCCAATGTCACTAAGCATAGCTGTTCCCATGGGAAGCATTGCAATATTTCCATTAAAGAACTGATCGCGATAATTCATGTTCAGAGCTTTAACATCTGCCAACGGTGTAGAACTATGATCTACATTTTCCATATCATAACGCAGCTGCAAGAACTTAGCTAAGTTGGGATTATCAAAAGTTAAGGTTTTATCATCATTAAAGATTGTGCTTCCACCCTTTCCACTACTGATTCCCCATAAGTTACAGCTCCCCCAAGAGTGAAAATAGGAACCATATTTTGTGTCCGCTCCACTTCCACTTGTCAGCTTTTCAGCATATTCACGATAATCATCCCAGGTCCAATCCAAAGAAGGTACATCCAGTCCGGCTGCATCCAACATATCTTTGTTGATAAGAACCAGATTATATTTCATTTCTCCCGGAATACCATATGTCTGATCGTTTACTCTTACAATTACATTGTATGCGTCCTCTGCAGTAGTTCCTTCCTCAGTAAAATAATCATCGAGAGACAGGTAGGATCCAGACTCCGCACGCACAATATAGGAAGCGTAATTAGGCGCCATCAGAATATCCATTGCTTCGCCACCCATCAGCATAATATCAGTCTTTGTCAGATAGTCATTACTGTTCATGTCACCTACATAATCAAACTGCACATTAATATTAGGATGGAGTTCCTTGTATGCTGCCGCAACCTTTTGGTTCTGTTCATCATGATTGGTCTGCCAGCTGACAAAACGCAGAGTAATTTCCTCCTGATTTTCATCTGCTACCTGAGTAGTTCCTGTTGTTTCCTTGTTCTCAGTCGTGGTAGCTGTATTCGTTGTTTCTGTGTTTTCTCCACCGGAACATCCTACTAAGGCGGTTGCCATAATGGAAGCCAGTACCAGGCTGAGTCCTCTCTTCATCTTTCTCATAATAATTCTTCTCCTTTCATGTGTGTATATGTAAATGTTACAAATACCCTTACATCAACCCTTTACCGCACCCGAAGCAATTCCATCAATAATATAACGTTGCCCGAACAGGAACAGAATAATTAATGGTATCGTTGCTGATACAGCTGCAGCCATAGTCAGGGAATAGATGCTTCCAGATTCAGAAGCAAATAATTTCATACCTAGCTGAATTGTAAATAGTTTACGGTTGCTTAAAAAAATCAATGGTGTTTGATAATCATTCCACGTCCATACGAATTTCAATACCGCTAATGTAGCAATAGAGGGCTTTACCAACGGGAATATAATTTGAAAAAATATTCTCAAGTGACCAGCACCATCTATTTTGGCAGATTCACAGAGCGAATCCGGAATTGCCATCATGGCCTGACGTAGCAAAAATACTCCATATAGGCTAAACATGGTCATCATGATAATTCCCATGTGTGTATTATAAAGGTTCATTTTCTGCATAATTACAAATCGACTGACAATCATAACCTGTGCCGGGATCATCATTGTTGCCAAATACACTAAAAAAAGCTGATCTCTGCCTTTCCACTTAATCTTTGTAAATCCGTAAGCTCCTAAAGCTGATACCAAAATTTGAAGAACCGTGGATATTACCGTCACCTTAATGCTATTCAGGTAGTACATTCCAAAATTATAGGCAGATCCCCACACTTCTTTATAGTTGGCAAGTCCGACACTGTGTTCCGGAATCCATTTGATAGGAAACTGAAATACTTCGTTTTCCGGTTTAAATGATGTGGAAATCATCCATAGTAACGGAGTCAGCATAGTGAAGCCAATCGCAAATAAAAAAACTGTAAAAATCACTTTGTGTATCTGTATCTTTTTCATATACTGCCTCCTTCCTATTCATTAGCAAAACGATCTTGGAATTTCCACTGTACTAATGTAACTGCGAAAATCAAAAGGAACAAGACCCATGCCAGTGCACAGGCGTAGCCCATTTTAAAATCTGTAAATGCTGTCTTATATATGTAATAAGCCATTACTGAAGTAGAATTTCCCGGTCCACCTGCTGTTAATACGCTGATCATATCGAATACCTTAAATGAACCGATAATTCCCATTATAGCCAGGAAAAAAGTCGTCGGACTTACCTGCGGTACTGTAATATACCGGAATTGCTGAATGCTGGATGCGCCATCAATCTGTGCTGCCTCATACAAATCAGCAGGAACATTTTTAAGTCCTGACATATATACCGCAACATAATATCCTACCTGCGACCAGATATTAATCAACATAATTGCAATCAATGCCCAATGTTCATCAACCAACCATTTCGGAGGGTTTTCAATTCCAATAGTACGCAGGAACTCATTGATCGGGCCGTAACTCGGTTGAAGCATTACCTGCCATACTGTACATACTGCTACTACACTGGCAATGTATGGAATAAATATCATTACCCGTATAGCAGACCCTCCATATGTATGTCTGTTAATCAGATCTGCCATCACTAATCCCAAAATTAACAGACAAGGTACTGTCACCGCAGTAAATAAAATGTTATTTCTTAAGGATACAACAAACCAATCATCTTTAAACAGTTTCAAATAATTTCTCAATCCTGTAAATTTTATTGAATCCCACCCCTTCAGAAAGTTCCATTCCGTAAAACTGATTCCCAATGACATGATCACGGGTATCAATATAAATATGATGAATCCAATCAGCCCTGGAAGAACGAAACAGATTCCTGTCAACGTTTCTTTTCGTTTCATACAATGCCTCCTCTTTGTAATTGTCAAAATGACGAATTCACGTATCATTTTTGTGTTTTTTACTCTAAACTGCACAATTAAAAAAGTAAAGTTGACATTTTTCCTTGGCAATGAAATTAGTACACTTCCATACGAATTTCACTTTATGCCATTGACATTCCTTTCAAACATCCTATATTATGTATACACATTACAAAAAATTGAGGTGATTATATGGAAAAAATATACAATTTTGCCAAAAAAGATTTTTTTATTTTTGCATCTACCTATGTTGCAATTATTTTTTTGGTTCTTTTATGTTTTTTTCCTGTATGCCGGGCATTTGAACGTTCTGAACAAAATCAGGCTATTGCGGAAATACGTGATTACGCCTCCAGTATGTTAGGAGAACTGGATCTCCAAGAGCAGGCTATTTTTAACGCCACCAGAAATCTATACAGTGATCGCGATTTTACGTCCATTTATTATAACAGTACGCGCAGTTCATCTTCTTCCTTATTCTATGACATGACACTGTTGCAAAAACGAATTAAACTGTACTATCAAAATCTTGAGTATGTTCAGGATGTATTGGTATACCTTCCCAAATTCAATTATGTACTTACACAAAATTATATTTTTGACAGCCGAGATTCTTTTTATTCCTATATAAAATCAAGTGCCTTCGAAGGAACTCCTGACTGGTTAGAAACCTTTCCGTTAAATAATACTGGCATTTCTTTTTATAGTGACCAACTAACAGATTGCGTTAATTCCGAAGAAATAAGAAACTCCTTGAACTTTTCCTATTATTTTCCTACTTACGGAGATCCCAATGTAAGAATGCTGGTGATTGTTCAGTTAGACCCGGATGCTGTTGCTAAAAGTTTTCTCTTAAAGTCTGCTTCTGACTATGGATTTACTGTATTGAAAAATGGCGATGGTGAGGTTCTAGTTCAACATAACTATCCAGATAATTTAGCAGAAAAATCGTGGGAAATAATAAATTTACCGCAAAGCGATCAAGGTTATCTTACAATCGGAGTCAAAAATGAATACTTCAAACCAATTCATCAGGCTACGATCCGTTTAGTTTTTGCTGATCTGGGGATAGCATTTCTTTTAGGCACGATTGCATCCATTTACTTTGCTTACAGACGCTCGCGCCCTATTGAACGAATCCTTCATATCATTCACGATATGGATCGACAGCCCAATGTGCAGAATTCTTTTTTGGAAATTGAAGGCACTGTATTAAATATGATCTCGGAAATCAATCATTGCAAGACAACCATCGAAAGTCTTGATACTATGGTTGCCGACAGCTTAAAAGAAAAACTTTTTATTTCTGGTCTAAGTACAGAGCAGGAGATTCACTCTTTTCAACAGTATTTTGGGGATTTTTCTTTTTCTATGAATGCCCTTGTTTTTTCTATACCGGAAAAAACGACTTTTTCTAAAGAAATATCATTAAAAGAATTGCTTTATGAGCAGCTTTTACAGCTAAGTCAGAAAACCATTATATTATATCAGGCAGAAAACTATATATACTGCCTAATGGAATCTGTTTCAGGTCTGTCAGATCTGTTGAGCAATTGTTTAAAACATATACGTGAACTCCATAATCAGTCTGTTAAAGTGGGCATCAGCAATCCTTTTCAGGATATTTCCTACACCCAGCATGCTTCCACTCAGGCAAAACGACGTTTATCCGCCGGATACCGCATTGACGGTGTATATGTATTTACTCACACTTATTCCTCTCGTGCTGTCCGCTCTTTGATTAGCATTCAGGATCTTGACAACCTTCAACGCGCTTTGCTTAGTGGAAATGGTCAAAATGCTGATCGGATTTTGGAAACCATCCACCAGACAATCAGTCACTCCGAACAAAATTCTGTAGAACTGCGCCAGATGTTCTTTTCTCTTCGTTCCGTTTATGCAACTGTCTGCAATCAGTTTTCATTGGAAGCAGAACGAAACGGGGAAACACGCTACCACGCTCCTATTCTTCCAAATGATTTGGACGAATACGATCTGGATTCCGTTTATGAAGTATTCCGTAGTCTGAATATTGAATTGCAACAGCAATATGAGATTGTAATGGCTCGTACCGCCAGAAGCCTCGGGACAGATATTTTGGCTTACATAGATCAGAATTATACCGATCCTAACCTTTGTGCAGGAGTCATTGCAGATGTTTTCCATATCTCTGAAAAATATGTATTTCAGTTACTAAAAAGTTGTTGCAACGAAACTTTAAACGACAGAATACTACGCCTTAGAATTGATGAGGGGATCCGGCTTTTGACAACTACCGATTTGACGATTACTACGATTGCAAAGAAAACAGGGTTTTCATCCAGCAACACAATGTACAAAGCGTTTATGAGAGTAAAAGGAATTTCCCCTTCTTCCTATCGTGGTAAAGAAATATAAAACAGGAGGCTATATATTTATGAAAGCAATTATGATAATGTTTGATTCCTTAAACCGGCATTTTCTTCCCAACTATGGCTGCAGCTGGACCGTCATGCCACAATTTCAGCGCCTGGCTGAAAAGGCTCTTACTTTTGACTGTTTCTATGGCGGAAGCATGCCCTGTATGCCCGCACGCAGAGAATTGCACACAGGGCGCTACAATTTTCTTCACTCATCCTGGTGCCCTATGCAACCGTTTGACGACTCTGTCATTAAGCGTATGAAAGATGCGGGAATTTACACTCATATTTCCACGGACCATTTTCATTACTGGCAGGATGGCGGCTCTTGCTATTTAACCAAATTTGACAGTCATGAAATTGTTCGTGGACAACAGGGAGATCCATGGATGGGACAGGTTGCCTGGCCTGACTACCCTGATACGCTTTCTCGACGCAAAAATACACAAAGTTGGCGTCACGACTGGGTAAACCGGCAATTTATCACAACTGAAACTGCTATGCCACAATGTAAAACCTTTACAAGCGGCCTTGATTTTATTGAACGAAATCATAATGAAGACCTGTGGTTCTTACAGATAGAGGCTTTCGACCCTCATGAACCTTTTTATACCCAAAATGAATATAAAAAATTATATCCTGATAACTACCATGGTAAAAATCTGGATTGGCCCGATTATGGAAAGAACGAATATGGAGAGGCCGCTACCAGACATGTCCGCTATGAATACGCCTCACTTATGAGTATGTGTGACCACTATCTTGGAAAAGTATTAGATATGATGGATAAATACGACCTTTGGAAAGATACCATGCTTATTGTCAATACTGACCATGGCTTTATGCTTGGTGAAAAAGAATGGATGGGTAAAAATGTTCAGCCTATGTATGAAGAACTGATCCACATCCCGTTCTTCATCTATGACCCACGAAATCCCATTCAAGGTGAACGGAGGAATCAGCTTGCCCAAACTATTGATATTGTACCTACATTAGCCGAATTCTTTCAAATTGCTCCCCCAGAGTATATGGATGGTCATAGTTTGACCCCTGTCATAAGAAATGATACACCCATACGTAATTATGCACTTTTCGGTATCTTTGGTGGTCATATCTGTATTACAGACGGACGATATGTTTATATGCGTTCCTGTAAAGATCCTGAGAATCAGCCGTTATATGAATATACTGCTATGCCTTGCCATATGGATCGGCCTTTTTCCCGGGAAGAAATGTCAGAAGCAGAACTTTGTGATAAGAATGCTTTCAATTTTATGAAAGAAAGTGGGGTTTTTAAAGTTCCTGTTCATCGCTCTACAGATTCTTATCGTTTTGGTACTATGTTGTTTGATCTCCTTACAGATCCTGAGCAAAAATGCCCTATTCATGACAGTAATATAGAAGACCACCTCTGCCAAGCAATGAAGAAAATGATGAAGGATAATCAGGCACCTAAAGAACAATTTGAACGAATCGGTTTAGCCGAATAGGCAATCACAATAATTTCTCACATTATAAAATGCCAGAAACAGATTTTTACCATTCTGTTTCTGGCATTACTTAATGTGCAATTATAACATTTTTCTCCATCGTTCACGTATTGCAAACGCTGCTGTCTTAGGCTGTCGTTCCCTCGTAAATATACCCTTTTTATTACCATCAACCCTCTTTAGTCCAAATGCCGTCATAAAATCTGCAAATGCCCAAATATGTTCCCCTATCACAAAATCGCATTCATCCATGGCTTTATTGTTTTCTTCAATACACCTCTTTTGATATTCCTCTGAAAAAATCACTTCGGGGAGTTTATGCAATCCTGCTATTGTATCTGCACCATATTCTGTCACAATGACAGGTTTTCCGTATTTTTCATGCCACTTTATCAAATCTGTCTTTAGGCTAGGATATATCCTTTCTATTTTGCCAGCTCCGACATACCAGCCAAAATATCTGTTAATGCATACTACATCAAAAAACTGTGATATCTTATCCTCCTCCACATCAACATTCATGGTTCCTGTTATTGGTCTTTCACTATCCAGTTTTCTAATATATTTTGTAACTTCCTCAAAATAATTTCTTGAGGCCTCTTCGCTGGAATGCGGTTCGTTTGTAATACTCCACATAACAACACAAGGATGGTTCTTATCCCTTTGGTATAATTCCTTCAATACCTGCTTATGATATGCTAGTGTTTTTTCATTTACTTTATCTTCTGTGAAAATACCTCCATTTTCGCCATCAAAAAAGTTCATTCCAACCGCCGGTACTTCATCAATAACCACAATTCCTTTTTGATCGGCCATTTGCATCATTTCTTCTGCGTAAGGATAATGTGAAGTTCTAAAGGAATTTGCACCGATCCATTTCAGCAATTCACAGTCTCTGACATTTAATGCCTCATCCAATCCCTTGCCTCTGATATCACTGTCTTCATGTTTACCAAATCCTTTAAAGTAAAAAGGCTTTCCATTGATTAAGAATTGTTTTTCTGTCAGCTGAATCGTCCTAATTCCAAATGGCAAAGTATAATGATCCTGTCCAAAATAAATATCCAGTTTATATAAATAAGCTGATCCCGGCTGCCAGAGTTGTGCGTCCTTTACCAAAACCATATCTTTCATCTCATTACTCTCAGCAACTACCTGATTCTTTTCATCCCGGATATATACTTTTATGAATTTCTCTTCTGCATTAGTTTTTATTTCATAATGTACCATCCCATCCTTATCATCTACTGTCGTTCTAACCGAAATGTCCTCAATATATTCTTTGGGCGTACAATATAATCTGACCGGTCTATGAATACCCGAATAATTAAAGAAATCAAAATCAAACTTTTGTTCCATCTGGCCTTCGGGATGCATCTCATCCCTAACATATTCTATATGACCAACAGGAAGGCAATCCCATTCCAGTATATTTCCTACTGCTACTGTCAAACGATTTTCCCCTTCATTGGCCATTTCCGTCACATCTGCCTCAAAGGGCAAAAAACCACCCTTATGGCGAGTAATTTCTTTTCCGTTCAGATATATTACAGCATGATGCGTCACACTTCCAAATCGTAGTACAAGCCTCTGATCTTTCCATAATCTTGGAACTGCAAATTTTCTCTCATACCATACCCACCCTACATGATCTCTCAGTTCTTGATCTGTAGTAATATCATTATAGCTTGATGGTACAGGCATATCGATTACATCTTCCAATGGTTTTTCAAACCATTTTTCTTCAAATCCCTGTTTATAATAGTTATCTCTCTTAAATTTCCAGATACCGTTTAACTCTTTAATCTGTCTTGCTTCATTATCTACCGGAAATAACATATCAAATCTCCTTTTCCCTGGCATCATCTGTTCTTATCCACATAGTAACTTTTCATCTTCAAAACGTTTTGATATCTATATTGTACCTCAACTGTAAAAGAAATCTTTGCATTTTCTATTGTGTTTATGTCATATCATGCTATACTAATGTAAATCAATTTAGGAGTGGATATTATACGGTATTTACCATGTCAAAAGAGAGGATCAGCTTGTCAACAGATTTTCAGGAAAACAATTATACAATAGAGGAATTAAATCTGCCCATCAGTATCTCCCATGTCATTTCAAAAGGAGAAGACTGCTCTGACTTACACATTCACTCAGATCAGTATGAAATATATGTATTTCTTAGAGGAGATATTGATTACTTTGCGGGTAACATCAGAAAGCATCTGGTTCGCGGAGATGCTCTGATAGTATCTCCTAACGAACTCCATCGTCCATATCTTATAAAAGAAACGGCGTATGAGCGTGTCATTATCCATGTAAACCAAGATGTAATAAAGAAATTGTCTACTCCTGTCAGCAATATATACAGATTTTTAGAACAGTATAACTGCTGTTTCTTCCATCTGCCCGATGAAATTTTAAATCAATTTCTAAATAATGAAAGGATGATTCAACAATATTATAATACCAAAAATGAGTTTGGATCCGATATTCTTTTGGAAACATGGTTAAGTATCACGCTGATACATTTAATACAATTTCTCCAAAAAAATCAGAATAAAGTAAATGAAGGGATTACTGTTTTTCCTGATCTTGTTAAAAATGCTATCCAATATGTAGATGATCATTACACGGAAAATATATCAGTAGCTTCAATATCCAGATACCTGAATATAAGTAGTTCCCATCTCAATCACCTTTTTAAATATTACACTGGGAATACTCTGTGGAACTATGTAATATCCAAACGTATGCTCATGGCTCACAAAATGATTCTTGAGCAAAAATCAATTACCGAAATCTGTTATGCGGTTGGCTTCAAGAACTACTCTCATTTTATTAAAACCTTTACAAAAACCTTTCATGTTTCTCCAAAAAAATATGAAAAAGAGATTCTAACGGATCGCATTGTGTAACTTTCCTATTAAAAAACTTTACACCACTATTTTCTGTCATATTAAAGATATAAAAAAACAGGAGGTTACCCAATGAAACAATTATTTTACAAAGAACATCTTATTGAAAATGAATCTGTTCGTATTGCTGAAAACTTAGAAAAATTTTTATTAGGTATCGGCCTAGAACAAAATGACATTGATCATGCTAAAAACCCTATTATCCGAAATTTATTAATGAAAATAGCAGATATTAACAATCCACGTATGCATCAATATTTTGTAGATGATCTACTTACTACTTCAGATCCAGAAATCAAATTATATAAATTCAACAGCTAATATCAACTAGCAAAGATTTTCGTACACTCTCATAAGATATAATTTTGAATATAGTTTGCTAAATATTACATTATTTGAAGAGCACTTCCGTTAAGGAAATGCTCTCAGACTGTAGACAAAGCTCCTTCCTGTGAGGGAGCTTTTCTTGTGTCATGACTG